>Ga0181395_1001002_pt1 | contig 11721 bp, 20 predicted proteins | sample 18SPOviralmetaG_FD_130124 | JGI IMG/M metagenome (GOLD analysis project Ga0181395, IMG submission 130124) | Marine viral communities from the oligotrophic San Pedro Time Series (SPOT) site, San Pedro Channel, CA, USA - 18 SPOT_SRF_2010-12-16 | ecosystem: Environmental > Aquatic > Marine > Strait...
AAAGAAGATGGTTCAGAGGGTATTTATTGCACCGTTTTCCATAAAGGATTTAATGGAAACGAAATAGCACCCGGCTACGCCAAGTTTGAATTACTCAACGGATACGAAGATTATCCTGTTGTAGTGACAAAGCTATCTGAGGATAGCAAACGTCTATACGATACACCCACGATCCCCTCGGTTCTTCGTGGTATCCAAAACCAAGTCAAGGTAGAGCGTGATTCACGCATCGACAGAAATAGTATCGCTACCTTGCCACCTATTCTGCATCCAGTAGGTCAAGCACCTACGGATTGGGGTCCAGGGCGGATGATACCGTACCGCAGAAAAGGTGATTTGGATTTTGCTCCTGCTCCTAGCTATAACAATGGCTCGATAGAGATGGAAAAGACAATGGAGGCTCAAGCTGATAGACTTTGCGGTCTAGATGAAGGTTCTCAAATTAGCCAAGTTCGCAAGCAGTTCCTGGTTGATAAGTTCCTTCAGCACTCAGCAGAGGTTTTACAGATGTGCTATCGTTGTTTTCAGCGATTCGGACCAGATTCTATTTTCTTTCGAGTGACTGGTGTCCCCGATCCGCAAGTTTTCGACAAGGGAGACCCTACCGAGAACTACGATATAGTAATAAATTACGATGTCCTCAATTCGGATACAGAATCTCAAGAAAAGAAACTCCAGCAAATCGTCTCGCTTACGCAGATGGATCGTTCGGGTCGCATTAATATTGATCGACTTTTGGATACTATGGCTGGAGCTATTGATCCAGTTCTCGCAGACAGCATCTTACAGCCTACAGAAGTTGCACAGCAACAAGTCGTAGGTAATGTAACTGATGACCTGTCTAAGATTTACTCTGGCATCGAGGTGAACGCTCGACCTAATGGAGCGCAGATTGCATTGCAGGTTATTCAGCAATATGTACAGCAACCCGATATTGCACAGAGATTACAAACGGATCAATCCTTTGCTGCTAGACTTGAAAAGTATTCTGGGCAGTATACATTCCAAATGCAGCAGATGCAGAATGCCGAAATCGGTCGTCTGGGTACTGCTCCAGCCCAAATGGGAAGTATACAACCAGAACAAACTTAATATATGTCTAGTAATTTACAAGATAACGTAAAAGCCCTATCTAACCATGAAAGTTTTGCTGGATTCATAAAAGTAATCCACGACTTTCGTGAAGAGTGCATAGAAGAAATGCATGATTCCCCTACCGACAAACTACAGCAGTTGTCTGGAAGGATAATTAGCTATGATCAAATTTTACAGATGGCTGATTTTGAGAAACTCAAGTTAGTTCACAAGGATTTTTTAAATGCTAGTTTACACTAGTGTTATTATATAAATATCGCTATCGCTCAAGCGTAAAGGAGTGGAAATTATGTCAGATGAAATCGTAACGGAAAACGCTGAATCCGAAACAACAGCGGAAAAGTCAAATATGTCACCTTCTGAATTTATTCAGAAACGTATGGGAAGTCTTTCTCAGATTGAAGAAACTCAGTCCGAAGAAGAAACTCCAAGCGCAGAAGAGGAATCCGGGCAGGAAGCAGAGGTTGAAGAAACCGAAGCCGAAGAAAGCTCAGAGGAATCTAAGGATGATGTTCTTTCACAGTTAAATTTGGACAGTATGTCCGAAGAGCAACTTAAATTGCTATCCGAGAAGTTAGGCAGTCGTGCTGTTTCACGCTTTGGTGAATTAACCGCTAAACGTAAAGCAGCTGAAGAACGCCTAGTGGCTCTTGAGGAAAAGTTTAATGATCGCAATCCATTAGAAGATATTAAGAAATCTCCTAACAATCCTTATTCGGAAATCAACAATATTGATGACCTAAAAGGGAAAGCACAGGAGGTCAATAATGTTATTGAATGGGCTGAAGATGTTTTATTTAACTCAGATGGTTATTCTCCAGAAGATAAGGTAGCCGAGGTAGAGGGAAAACCTATTACCAAGGCAGAGGTTCGCACAAGCTTACTGAATGCCCGAAAGTCTAGAGATCGATTCTTGCCCGATCAACTTGCAGAGATTCAACGAATTGAAACCGCAAAGGTCGCAAAAGAGTCATTTAACCGACAAGCCAAAAAAGAACTATCCTGGATGGATGGAGATGATAATGATACTCGAAAGCAGTACGAAGCAATGATCAATGATCCACGCTTTGCTGAAATAGAGAACAATGTTGACCCAGAGATTGCATCTCAGTTAAATTACATAATGGCTCATGCAGCCAATAGTATTTACGGCAGAAAGACAATCAAGGAAGGCATATCGTCACCTAAGTTAAATCCACCTAAAACTGGTATATCTTCGGCAGGAACTCCAGAGAAGACTGCAACCAAAAACGTAAAGGTTATGAAAGAAATAAGTCAGCGTTTCAGAACGTCTGGTGCTAAAAACGATTTCGTCACCCTCAGAACACTACAGCTGAAAAATCGCTAAATATTAACTCACTTATAATTACTTATTATGTCATTTGCTAATACATTTGATCCAACCCGTACTCCGCTTACGGCTTCTGGACCTGGTGCAGGCAATCGTGAGGACTTGACTGATGTCTTGACTATCCTTGCGCCTGAAGAAACCCCGGTTCTTTCATCCCTTAATAAACAATCTGCCTCTTCTACTTTCGTAGAATGGACAGTTGATTCGTTGTCCGCTCCTAGCACCGCAGGTGTTGCTGAAGGTGCAGACGTAACCGCATTCACAGACCAATTCGCTGGTCGTGCTCGCCTTGGTAACTACACTCAGAAGTTCCGCCGTGATTACATGGTTTCCGATATGCAGGAAGCTGTTGATTCTGTCGGTCCTGCTAAAGTTGCACAAGCTGAAACAAAAGCTATCCGTGAACTCAAACGTGACATTGAAGCAACTATTTGCTCTAACAATGATCGCAATGCAGAAAACGGTGCTGGTCAAGCATACACGCTTCGTGGTCTTGGTAAATGGATTGCTGACACCGCTGGTACAGGTGGTGTAGCTGCTGGAGCAGATGTTCCTGCTGCTTTCCGTACTCCAAGCGCTAGCATCGAAGACATTGCAGCTGCAAACTTAACCGAATCACAGCTTAATGACATTATCACTTCTATTTTCACAGAAACTGGAAGCACAAATGATCTTATGCTTGTTGCTGATACTGCCCTTCGCCGGGACATTAGCGACTTCGCTCGTACAGGTTTCGATGGAAACGCTGCCAATGCTGGCGTTCGCTCTGTTAACTATAGCGGTGATAGCGGAACAATTAAACTATCCGTAGACCTTTATCAGTCTGACCACGGTGTAGTTTCTGTTGTTAATGCTAACCCCGATTGTATGCCAACTACTGCTCCAGTAAGCTCACAAGGTTATGTTGTTAACCCAGAGTACGCTGGTATTCACGAATTGATCCCAATGGGTTCTACTCGCCTTCCAAACATGGGTGGCGGTGAGCGTGGATATGTTGACTGCGCCTTGACACTTGGTGTTTACCACCCTGCTGCTCACGGTAAAATCACAACCTAATAAAGGAGATATAATAATATGTCACGTTTAACTGTAAATGAAGCTGGAACATCTGGCTATACTGACCAAATCACCCTTTCTGCTGGTGATTTTACTGCTGCTGCTGGTAATGCTGCTCAACTTATTAACCTTCCTGTTAAGAAAGGTGACGTAATTGACGGTGCTGCCATTGAAGTAACTACAGCATTTGTTGGATTATCTAGTCCTACATTGACTGTCGGAAGCGACTCTTCTGTTGCACCCGATGATGCTACTTCACTAATGGAAGCAGTTGCAATTGACGCTCTTAGCGTTGCTGCAAATACTGGTGATAACCTTGATGGAACAACTAACCGTGCTATCGTAGCTGCCGCTGACGGCAATCTTGAGATTCACGGAAATGTTGATATAAGTGCAGCGACTGCTGGTTCAGCTCGCTTGCTTCTTAGCATCAAACGAATCAACGGATAATTAAATTCTGGTCGGGGGGCGCAAGCCCCCCACCTTTTTAATATGGATATAATTATTCCAAAAATTAAACGGTATTCCGATGGCGAGATAGACCGTGCATTTATGCAAGAGATTCGTACTGGCTTCAAAAGAGAAAAAGCGACTGAGGCACAGCGAGTCAAACAAGCCGTCAAAGAGGCAAAAGAACTAAAAGGCACAGAGCACCCTGTACTGGGTAGACCCGTAGCTACTATGCCCGCCCGTGAGTTCTTTCGTCTTACAAAAAAATATGGGCATCAAGAGGTGCACTCTAAAAAATTTATAAAGTATTACAATCAAAAGTTCCCAGAACTAAGCCCCAATAAAATCTAATGCAAGATCGAAACTACGGTGATTTATTTACGTTATCAAGCTCCCTTATCGGGACTGTTACCCTAGCGGTTGACGAATGTAAGCAATTAGCTAGTTTAATAAACCGTAGATTTCAACAGGCTTTTGATGAAAGTCCTGTATGGCCCCGTTATTTAGTCGTATCAGAAAAACGAAAAATAATATCACTTTTGGTATCCGGGTCTACAAGTCCTAGCGTAGCTAATCAGTATTACTACGATAGCGGAGAACTTGAAAATGGGCATACTAAATACCTTGGTGCTACTGATCCTGTATACAAAATAGTAAAAAATACAGAAGGTACTCAATGGTTTTTAAAGAACTCTGGAGGTACTAGTTTTTATGAAACCGCATCTAGCACTACAGTTGTTGGTCATCCCTGGGAAGATTTAACTTGGTCAGCCGTTGGAACTGGAAATGGAACATTAGTTGTAGAAGATAAAACTAATTTAATTCCGTATGCCGAAACTGGTCTTACTAGCATTGGTGACTTTAACAGAATCCACAGAAATCAAGCATTTAAAAATCTATCTAGAATTGAATATGATTTTTTTGTTAATCTAGATGGTGCTTCTATTTTAGATGTAGTAAGTAGCACCGATAATGCTGTTTACGTAACGTACAAAAAACAGTTTAGTACACTTGATCCAGCATTAAGTGACCCAGTAGTAGCCAATGACTACTATGGAAATACGGCAGTAAAAGTACCTGCTGAGTTTTTTAATTTTATAGCTCATTCTGTTTATGCTGATTTTCTTCGTATACAAAACAAACAAGAAGAAGCATTAGCTGAAGAAACTAGAGCGCAGACCTATTTAGCTCAAGAATTAGAGAAAATAGACATTCGTTCTAACAATAATACCGTAAATCAAAGATTTTCTACTTATGTCAATCGACAGGCTCGATAGGCTATTAACCTATATGATATAATACACCAATGGCAAGTTCACGAAATAATACCCTAGAATTCTCATCAGCTGGATCACAAATACTGGCTACTGGAAACTTAACAAGCAATCTAACAAGCGTTGGAGCAATCCAAGTTCTTACCGATACGGTCCTGCATAGCAACACAGCAGCAGGTAATGTTGCGAACTTATCATTGCTTGCATCAATTCCTGTTACAATTCCTGCTGGTACTGTTCTTTACGGTCAGTTCACAGCGGTACAGATTGTTAGCGGTTCAGTAGCTTGTCACGTAGTCTAAGATGTTCTTATCACTTAAGAACGCCCTAGGTAAGCCACTTCACGGTGCTGCCGCTGCTCCTTCGTACGATGCTAATGCTCAAGCGTATTTTACTGCTGTTGAAGCAGCAGGGGGTTCTTTTGATTTGTCATCTCTTGACTCAAGCTATACTGAGGCGTATACAAAAGAAAAACATAACGATTTGTTTGTTAGCCTAAGTTCTCATTGGTCTAAGATTGGTCAGTTTGTTATAAACTGTGCAAAGACTGGGGCAGGCATTAGCATTCCTGCAAAGGGGGCTGCAATGACTACTGCTAACTTTACTAGTGGCAATTACACAGCAGCCAAAACTGGAAGTCCAGCAATAGGTTTAAGTGTTAATAGCAACATTTCACAAACCATAGATTCTGCAAACGCAAGTGATGTTATAACTTATGGCAAAAGAGAGGATTACACTCTTATCTCAGTATGTACAGCAGCAGGATATTCTGACCCAAACTATGGTTTTTACTATTCTCAATCATCACCAAGCACTTCATTAATAAGCACAGAAGTTTATTATGATAAATTGCTATATCATATAGGTCAAAATGGTTCATCTAGTATTACTAATTCTAGTTTTAGCAACGATGGCTTTTTAGAGTTTAACAAAGAAACTGGTCAAGCTAGAATAAAACGGAATGGAACAACATTAGTAACTAGTGGTTATTTTAGCACAAATTACTACGCAAGTGCTGACTGGAAATTAAACTGGTCAACAAATTCGTACTCTGCAAAATTTCCATTGCATATGTCTTTCTTGGATGGAACTGTTCCATCAGATATTAAAACAGCAGTTAGAACATTTTTAGCTGCATTTGGAGATACAACAATTCCTGCATAACATGAACGAATCAGAAATATCTTTATTAACTAGTTGTATAAACGCTGACCCTTTTACTGAAGAGCAAGCTGAGTTTTTACAAAAGTGGTGGATGGTAACAACACAGGATGATGTTTCTACTTTTAACAACACACTTTTGCACAACTTTAAAATTGCACCCAGAGAAACAATTGATGGGCGTATTGTAATACCAGTAGCATTGCTTACTGATTTAGAACTATATGATTCAATTATTGATGACTTGCAGGAACTAGATAAGGTTGAGTTAAACCCACAAGACTTTTCAGATTGGGTAGAACCTACTGAGTCTGTAGATAATACATCGCTAGAACTTACTGATGAACTTAGGGCAGAACTAGAGGAGGCAGGAGTAATCTTTGAACAATAATGGACGATATAATTTACAGGTCTTTTATCGGAATGTTTGGCTTCTTTGCTACTATTGAACTTACACCTGTAAATGAGGTACTTGGTTTTGCTGTTGGTCTAGCTACGTTCGTGTACATGACATCTTCAGCAATAAAGGTAATACGAGAACTACTTAAAAAATAATGACACCAGAAATTATAGCTATGTTAGGTGGTGGAACTTCTGGTTTTATCATGAAAATGATCGCCAAGCAAGCAGAGAATCAAGCTCGCTTGTTTGAACAGACCATTAAGAAACAACAAGTCGCTGATGCATCCGCTGATGCTGCTGCTGCTCGTGGTGGTGATGCAGGTGGTTGGATTCGTAGATTCATAACTATCTGTGTTATGCTAGCTATTATTGCTGCTCCGTTCATTATTGCATTTACTGATGTTGGTGTGTCCGTTCAGAAGGACTCAACATTCTTGTTTGGTTTATTTAGTTCTCAGAAATGGGAAACTGTAACTGGTTACGTTATTCTTCCTGAGGTTCGTCAGACTGCTCTGGCAATCGTAGGGTTCTACTTTGGAAGCTCGCAAGTAAAATGAAATGGACAAAAATGAAGCAAGGAAAGAACTTACTAAACTCCGTGATTCGCTCAACGAAGTTCTGGGCGCAAAAGGTAATAGCTTATCTAAAGCCGATGCTGAAAAAGCTGTGGCAGAAGCTAAAAAGGGTGTCAAGCGACTTAAAAAGTCTCTGCTTGAAAGGGTAAAGGATTTACCTGTAATTAATCAAGCTACCCAACTAGGTGCTGCGGGTAGCGTAGCCGTAGCAACTGCTGCCGTTACTCAGACTAATATAGCCGTAGATGAGACCGAAATCCTAGTAGCTAGTGTAGCCAATGACGTGGTCGAAAACCGATTCCAACCTCCATCATTTATCAATAGATTGGTTGATTTCTCTGAGGTCAATGCTTGGGGTCAAGGAGTAATGCAGGAAAAGGTAGAATCAGTAAAACAAGAGATGGCACGTACAGAGGCTAAAATTGCCCCTACAAGCCCCGATAAGGATAAGGGGGATACCCAGACTACCCCAGAGCCACAAAAGGACGCTGAAGAGCCTTCTAAGGGCAAATCTTTGTCCATAGACAAGGATAAACCAAAAGGGGAATCTAAAGATAAGGAATCCGAGTCAAAAGTAGAGGCAAAGGAAGAAACCAAGGAAGAATCTAAAGAGGGCAAAGAAACAGAAGAAACAGAAAAAACAGAAGAAAGCCCAAAATCAGAAGATAAAGCCCGAATAGAAAAACCAGAGGTTACTGTAGAGGAAGATCCAAATGAAGATAACCAAGGCGGTCTAAAGCCCGGTAGCAATTTGATATTAACTCCTATTAACGAAATACCTAATTCTCCAGCAGTATGATTGAATATTTAATATCTAACTACAAGGATAACATAGTAGCTATGTCCTTTGCCTACATTGGTATAATATCTATTGTTGCTATGTTTCTGCCTAAAAATAACTTACTGGGCAAAATAGCGTCCGAAACAAAATCTATTTTTACAACTCTTTTCAAGAAGTGAACCGCATCCTCATAGCATTTTTATTTGTATCTAGCATATTGGCTAGTGTCGTACTAACCGATATTTCGGTGGTCGAAAGCGGATATGAGTACACCTTTGACGTATCAATAGATGATAGCAAGTACGTCACGGACTTCATGGGTATAGGTACATATACTTACTATGAGAATATGACCTTTACTACAACAACGGCAGGGCAGTACCAGTTTACGGACATTGGTTCTAGTCTTACTAACGGTAGTACCAATACTGCTGTACTTCTTTATAATAATCCCGATGCTGTATTAATTACCGATGAACCTTGGGCTTTTTACAATAGTGATAACTTTTACTTTGGTGGAGGTCAAGATTACGTCAACAACATGACTGGTAATGAAGACAGCTCTGACACAGCATTTAATACAACCCTGGACTTAAATGCCGACACAGAATATACTGCGGTGTTTACTGCATTCCAAGATGGAATACTTGGTGATATTAATGTAAAAATAAACTCACCATCCGAATTGACTGGTGGTTCTATACCAGAACCAAAGGACACAGGATTTGTAATTGCTTTAATTGTAGCTGCGTATGTTGCGTTTAGCTACTTCTATACTAAACCTAAACGGAGAAAATAATTATGCCACAGGGAAAAGGTACATACGGAACTAAACGAGGTCGCCCGCCAATGAAAGGTAAGGGTAAACGCAAGAAGGGTAAATGCTAATGCATCGCAAAATTCTAGAAGTTGCTAAAAAACTGGAGCAAGCTTCCAAGGCTCATGCCGGGCAAGCAAAGGTTCTTAGAAAAATTATTGATGCTAAAATGTCAAATAAACGAAAGATTGTAAAATAATGCCAGCAAAAAAAGCAAAAAGCGGAGGCAAGATATGCCCCGAAGGTAAGGCGTGGGCAAGGAGAACCTTTGACACGTATCCTTCTGCGTATGCAAACTTAGCTGCATCTAAATATTGTAAAGACCCCAACTATGCAAAAAAATCAAAAGGTGGAAAACGAAAAGGACGGTAATGGCTCAACTAAAACAATGGCTAAAGCAAAACTGGGTAAGGATTGGAACTGATGGATCAATCAAAGGACCTTGCGGAACGTCTAAGGATAAGAAAAACCCTGACCGTTGCTTGCCTAAAAGAAAGGCTCTCAGCTTGTCGAAAAGCGAAAGAGCAGCAACTGCTAGAAAAAAGAAATCAGCAGGAGCAAGAGGCAAAACAGTAGTTTCAAATACACCAAAAGCAAAAGTAAGGAGTAAGTAATGGCTATTGACAAATCAAAAATGAAGTGCAATGTACCACGTAGGCAAGTCCAAGGTGGTAAGAAGTTCGTTGTAAAAGCCTGCCAAGGTGGTAAGGAAAAGATTGTTCGCTTTGGTGATGCAAACATGAGCATTAAGAAGAATCAACCTGCACGTAAAAAAAGCTACTGCGCTCGAAGCGGTGGCATCAAGGGTAAATCTAACAAACTATCTGCGAACTACTGGAGTCGTAGAGCTTGGAACTGCTAATGTCTATATCGCACAGAACTAATCGACTAAAGTTAATAACTAGCCCGAGGGTAGAACAACTACAGAACGGCAGATACCGATTGACTTTTTCTCTTTCTCCTAAGAACCCAGAGGAGGATTGGTACTTTGCGAATAAATCACGCATATTTGCTGATTACGGATCATTGCAGTCAGCAGAAATGTTCTTTGATAGTCCTGCCGATGGGATTAACCCAAGGACTGGAGAAGCGTATGATGATATGCGTCTTGTTGCTGCTCAGTCAGCACCTCGCTCTATTCGTGAGGGCGGTGGATATATTGTTACCTTTGTCTACGAAACACTTACTGGGTCTTTTGTCCAAGAAACTGATGACAAATTTTCCGAAACAGAAAACGGATTACGAACTCTTACCAGAGTTAGTATTGCAAAGGCTGGTACTGACTATACAAACACGGTAGGAAGTACATTCATTGACTCCCAGATTGACGCAGAAACAGCGGTAAGAGTATTCTTGGCTGAGTTCGAGATAGACAACACCGACAGTTTCCGAAGAGTTACTGAACGGTACATAGAGGCTGGTGTATTATCAGTAAACAAAACAAGCTTGTCTGACGGTGTATATCGTGTAAGCACTACTTTTGCTCACACAGAGGGAAGTGTAGTAGGACCAATCGTTAGTCGTAAAACACAAAACTCTGGAGGATTTAAAACAATTACTGTTGACTCCCTACAGGACGGAGATGGAACTTCTATTATTGGTTCTGGAACAAACTTAGTTCATCAGTATAAGACATTTGTGCCCTTTCAGTACCCAGGTGTTATAGATGTAACAACTACTACGGGAGCAACTTCTGGCGGAAATAATTACGTGAATGTAGTAGAGGAGATAAAAAGACCTCCTGCTCAGTCCCAAGTTCTAGCAACAACCTATGTATTTTTTCAAACGGCTTCAGATTTAGTACAAGCGGATTATAGTTATGATTCATCCGATGGTTTATGGAGTCCTAATAATTGGGCTTCATCGGATATATCTTTTTCATCGGGTGGGTTTGAAGGATTTAGTATATCTAAGGGATACAGAGGGTACAGAACATCTTCATCCAATGCTACTGGAACTCGTGCTCAAAATGTTCTTGCTTTCCCTTTTGCTCAGTACAATCATTCAACTAAGATGGGCGGGTTTAATACAGTAATAAACTACTCTGTTGTTTTAGAAAAAGGTCCACCCGACCCTATAGGCGCTAAGTGGGTTGTTATTGCAGATATAAAACCAGCATTTGACGATGTAAGCGGAACGACTTACTACAAGAAAACAATTGTTGTAAGTGATGCAATTCCAACGCAACCTGCAACTGCCACATTGCCTTACGAAGATTCTTAAACCATGAAAGATGAAGATAAAATTCGTTCCAAAGAAGAACAGGAGTCCCTTGATAAGCAGAGAGCCACAAGAGAAGAGGGAAGGTCTAGGCGAGCAGCAAGGAAGGCAGAAAAACAAGCACTAAGTGAAGCAACAAGCACAAGTGAGCGAAGGGAAATAAAAGAAGAATTTGAAAGAATTCAAGAAAGCATTGAAGAGGGAGCTATATTCGATGTAGATACTGGTAAACTAAATACTAATCAATCTTCCACAAAAGAAACCATTAATGATGATGGGATTGACAAGATTGAACCATTAAATCCAGTCGAAGGATTTTCTGAAGAAACTCTGGATGTTGTAGCTGCTGGTAATTCTGCGGTTCAACGTGTATTTCTAACCAAGACAGTATAATGGCAATACTTAGGGCTGGTCCTTTTGAAAATTTAACCTCTAATCAATACGAAGATCAGCCAGGAACGGCTGATGAAAATATCATAGTATTGAATTGCGGTGACGATTGCAGTTCTTCAAACTGGCAATGGAAATACTATTTAGCC
>Ga0181395_1001016_pt1 | contig 11637 bp, 28 predicted proteins | sample 18SPOviralmetaG_FD_130124 | JGI IMG/M metagenome (GOLD analysis project Ga0181395, IMG submission 130124) | Marine viral communities from the oligotrophic San Pedro Time Series (SPOT) site, San Pedro Channel, CA, USA - 18 SPOT_SRF_2010-12-16 | ecosystem: Environmental > Aquatic > Marine > Strait...
GCCCGCCGTGCTGGTCGCGGTCTTTTCCACGTTCCCGAAGTCACTGGTGGTGAGGCTCCCGTGCCTACTCCGGTCGAACGGGTTCAGACTGCACCAGCCCCGGCGGTTTCGACTGCTCCGACTCCTACCATGTGCGATACTACTCTCGCCATGACTGGTGGTGAGTCCACTTCATTGATTCCGTCGAAGATGGGAACCTATGTTCCTTTCGGTCACTTTGCTGACCTCGACCGTATCGTGTCTTCGCGTCTGTTCTACCCTTGCTTCGTCACGGGTCTTTCCGGTAACGGTAAGACTTGCATGATTGAGCAGGTCTGCGCCAAGCATAAGCGGGAATTCTACCGCGTCAATATCACCTGCCAAACCGATGAGGATGACCTCCTCGGTGGTTTCCGCCTCATCAATGGTGAGACGGTATGGCAGGACGGTCCTGTTGTCGCCGCGATGAAGCAGGGTGGAATTCTCCTCTTGGATGAAATTGACCTCGCTTCTCACGCCATCATGTGCCTCCAGCCAGTTCTGGAAGGCAAGGGTGTCTTCCTGAAGAAGATTGGTCAGTGGGTCAAGCCTGCTCCCGGTTTCCAAGTGTTCGCCACTGCGAATACCAAGGGCAAGGGTGACGATACTGGTAAGTTCGTCGCCACTAGCGTCCTGAACGAGGCGTTTCTTGACCGTTTCCCGGTCTGCGTTGAGCAGGAGTATCCTTCGATGTCCGTCGAGAAGAAAATCATCAAGAAGGTGATGTCTTCGCTCGACTGCCTCGATGCGGACTTCGCCAATAACCTCTGCAAGTGGTCCGATATGATTCGGAAGTGCTACTTCGAGGATGCGGTTGATGAAATCGTTACGACTCGCCGTCTGGTGAACATTTGCACTGCGTTTTCCGTCTTCGGCGACAAGCGGAAGGCAATCCAGATGGGTGTGACTCGCTTCGATGACGCGACGAAGGAAGCATTCGTTTCCATGTACGAAAAGATTGATGCTGAGGTGGCTGAAGCGGTTGAAACTGAAACTGCGGTTGACGCTTCGGAAGCCACTCGCTTCAATCTCACCACTTCCTACGACCAGAAGGACGTAGTGAAGAGCATGGGTGCGAAGTGGGATGCCCAAGGTAAGACTTGGTTCGTCACCGGCGACCAGTACCGGGATAATCCCGCCGCGTGGGATGCTTTCTCTCCCACTGCCCTCATGTCCGAAAACCTTGAAGGAACGGAGTGTCCTTTCTGATGAATATGTCTGACCGAGAACTCGCCCTCCTGATACGAGCAGTGCAGGGTGAACGAGATAATGTACTGTTTGGTGCCGCTACGGTGGCTGAGACAGCAGATGCCCAACCCCTCAGTGAACTACTGGAGAGACTCGAAAATGAACAATCCACACGACGAAATTCAATGTGAAGATTTCTACCCGGACGAGGATGAACCGGGTGACTACTTCGAAGACGATGTGGACGTATGTGACGACACCGACGACTTCGAGCCAGACCCCGACGATGATTGGGTTATGGCTGACGGAACCACAGGACCGGTAGGAATGCAGTTCCTCGCCAGCCTGACCCCAGAAGACTTTGTTTAATTAAACTTTTCGCCTTGTATTAAGGCACATCTAGTGTATACTTACACTAACAAAGGAGGACACTATGTCCGAACGTAAGACCAATCAGAAGCGTACCGACTACATTGCAGCCATTGTGGCGACTCATGGTGGTACACAAGAGAACTATACCCGTAAGGAACTCCGAGCAGTATCGGATTCACATGGGTGGAAGTGGATTCCGAACTGGATTACCCATGATAAGGCACGCCGCGTGTCGCGTGGTGTATTCAGTATCCCCGAGGCATTCATTGTCACGGAGACGCCCGAAGAGGTTACGGAAGAGTTGATGGAGACTGTTGCCGCTCATGTTGAAGAGCATGTCGGTGCGGAACCCATGCCCGTCTGAGTTTCAGAGTGGGTGGGAGAAATCAAGTACCCCACCCCTCTAAAACTTTTAATACTTTCGGTTTAAACAGTGCCAGCCGAAAAGACCCCCCCAATTTTTTTTGGGGCGTAGCAGACGGATGAAAAATCTCAGAAAAGGACGGGCTAAAAAGTGAACCCCGATGACATCAATCCAAATCACCCCCAGTGGTGGACACTCGAAAGAGACGGAGTTGCCTACACGTTCAGAGAGACGAGTGGACACTCTAGAGAAACCGCAGGTAAGATTCGAATCGTGTCTTCCACTGGCAAGACTGACCATAAGGTTTACAGTAGGTCCAATGCACGGTCGTTCTGGAATAGTCTGATTGAATGTGGTTACGTTCTTCGTGAACAAGGTGAAGCACCACGAAAGCAGTCCTACGCAGACATCTACGAAGAACTGGTCGAAGCCGTTGAAGAAGTTTCCTGCAAAATTGACCCAAACTACAAACGGTGGAAAAAAGAGTACGACAAAGAGTACAGCATTGACACCTACGCAAACTACGCACTGGAGGCATAAATGAACCAGTACCTACGACCAGATGAATGTCACTACAACACGACAGATTACAACCATGCACTTGAACGTGTTCGAAGTATGTCTTCCGAGCAAATGGTTGCACGTTATGGCAAGATGACAAAGCATAAAAAGATTTCTGCATTTTACGATGCACTCGTCGCGGAAGGTCATGGACATTGCGCCCTTACGAGAAAGATGACAGAGGAGCATTCATATCTCCCACAGGCACACAGCGGCGTCGTTGAGTCTCACACCCTCATTCAAGCAGGCTCCCCCGACATCTACTATGTGTTTCGAAATGACTCCATGTTCCAGAGAGTGTATGTGGAGAATCACATGGGAGAAACCACAGTGATGGATGTGAAGAAAGCAAGGAAACTCTGGAATCGGCTGGTAACGGAACAAGGCTATGTTGTTTGAAAAAATCGCTTTGCTCATCGCAAAAAAAATCGGAGGACCTCCATGTCTACTATGAACAACTACAAGAATCACGCAAACGACCCAGAAAGAGCAGTATTCCTGTTCTTGGATGGATTACGAGAAACCGGCGTAACGAACATGTTCGGTGCGAGTCCTTACATTCGAAAGCGGTTTCCTGACTTGAACCGATACGAAGCAAACCGACTTCTATGCAAGTGGATGGAAACTTTCGAAGCGAGACACGCAGATGCCAATTGATACAAACAAATGGAACAAAGAGAATCCTGAAAAGAAGATAGCGAACGATAGGGATTGGAACGACCGAAAAAAGTATGGCGAAGCCATGAGGTCACAATACGGCGTTGATGGTACAGAAGGATACAACTATCTTCGTGAAGTACAGAACTATTGTTGTGCGGTCTGTGGAAGAACAGAAGAAGAGATTCTAGAGGCAACTGCCAAGAAGAGAAGAACTAAGTTGAAGGGTAAGCCGATGCCAGCATTGGTACATGAACACTGCCATGAATCAGGAAGAATTCGTGGCTTGGTCTGCAATCGATGTAACAAAGAAATTCAAGGATACGAAACCCTTGTCTTACGGTTTGGCTGTAAGGAAAGAATGAAGGAATATTTCAATGATTGATATGCTTGTACGAACACTACCCTTGATTTCCGCAGTACTCTATGGTATAGTGGGGGTCGGTTACGCACTGAAGAAGGAATGGGCGTGGTCGTTCGTCTGGTTTTCATACGCATTCGCAAACATTGGATTGGTAGCAGCCGCATGGGAAAAATGAAAGAACGATTTCATTACGCAATCGCAAACGAGATTAATGTCTTTCCAATCAGTGAAATGATGGACGAGATGATTGTTGATATGGTTGCATGGTTTCTTGAGCGAAATGAAATGGAAGGTCTGGTTCTCAATGTCTATCTCAAGCAAGAATTGGACTGTTGGGGGACTTGCGAAAAGGTCGGCGCCAGTGAGTACGATATTCAAGTTTCTGTTCAGCAGAATATTCGTGATGCAATCGCAACCCTGATGCACGAACTGGTTCATGTTCAACAGTGGGTAAATAACAAGTGGAGCGGAGACGGTGAAGACGAAGCAGTCGCACGCCAGTACTCTCTCGCAGATAAGTATTGGAATGGTGAATGACTACTTTTTGGTTGACTGGTTTATTTATTGTGAGTTGGTCTATTTTTGCCTTTTTGGTTCTGATGTTTCTGAAAGGAGCGAGTTGCGATGACGAGTGAAATGCGTTTTGTTAAGGTTTTGGTAGACACTCCAGAACAACGACAGGCTTTGTTTGAGTATGACGGGCGGCACTTTGTTTATTCTTATGTAAACAACAACCATGCCCATGAGACTATGGTATTCGAATCCAACAGCGAAGGCGAAATCTCTTCGTATGCTGATTTGGCTATGTCTCCCGAATACGCATCAAGTAAAGAAATCATGCGACATGTACTTGACAAACTCAACAGAGATGCTACAATATCAGAAACCGAAGGAGTCTCCCATGATTAATGTTTTTGTTGAAGAAGAATACGGCTGGAAGAACTGGAGATGGGAAGCACCCTTCGACTCTCCAGAAGAACTTATCGACTGGTGGCGTTCTCTTAATCCAGAAGTGTTTATTAAGTCTGTATGGAGTCCACAGAGGTCGGAGTCACAACCACCGATGGCAGACTTGATGGGTGGTAAGTGGAACGTCGATGAAGGTGAACATGATTGGGAAGAGATTATTTCTCTTCATGTTCACGAAGAGGAAGATACCGCTTTGTGTTATGCTGGTGTCACATATCCGATTGGGCGACCACCACAGCAATTGATTGACCACGGTGTGCATGGTTCACAAGAAGATGATATCAGTGAGTGGTATGAAGGTGCCGGTGGTTATCCTCGTATCTTCAATCCAGACGCAAACTATCTTAATGACGATGGAGAATATGAAGATGAATAAAGTAAAGATTGAATATGATGGTTCTCACTCAAAGAAGAGTGTCAAGAAGCAAGTTAAACGACCGGGTGGACGGACTATTACCGACCGTGTAATGGTTCCCGTGAAAGACCCCAAGTGTTGGGAGGTCATCACGATTGAAAACTCTATCCTGTATATGCCGGGTCAGCGTTTGACTCGGAAGCAGGTAGAGGCACTCTGTCGTGGTGACAGGTACGAAGTTGAAATTGGACAAAACGGACAGTTCAAAACTAACCACAGTAGGTATTGATATGGCAAAAAGAGTGATTGACCATCTTGACCTTGAAGCAGAACGCGAAGGTAATGCAATCAAGGGACACACCGTCATCCGTAGAGGATGGGGTAAGGGTATTACCAAGCAACGCAATATGCACAAGCGTGGTAGTGAGATTCTCACTACTCGTATCGTCAAGCGAGAAGGGTGGTTGAAGTGAATTGTTTCGATTGTGGTAACGAGATTCCAGAAGCCCGTCTACAGGCGGTTCCTGATACCGACTATTGTGTGAAGTGTGCCGATAAGCACACCGAACCTGTGGTCGGTCGTATGATTTACAATCACAAGACTGCCGGTGAAGTTGTCTTTGCAAGAGGTAAGGAAAACATTCGCCGTCTCAACAGAGAATATTCGAGGGCACGATGAAAACGAAAGAAGATATCGACATTGCAATTGAAGACTTCGTAAAGAAGTGCCGAGAACTCGTCCGTGCAGATGGTCGAGATGAACTTGGTTATGACCTTGAGATTGGTGGTGGAAGAAAGTACACCAAGATTATTATGAACACAGGCAATCAAACAATGGTCTGGGGGTTCATCGACCGAACGAATGGTGATGTTCTTAAGGCAGCAAGTTGGAAAGCGCCAGCGAAACATGCCCGTGGGAATCTTTACGACCCCTACGCCGGGATGCTAAATATCTACTGGACAGGACCCGGATACATGGATAGTCTTAAGAGTACGGAGATTTGAATGCACTTTTGGAATATGACAGAAACTGAATACATGTTCTTGAAGTGGACCGTCATATTGATTATAATGTGTAATATCACAGGGTTCCTATATGGAATGCGTAAATGGAAGAAGAAGGACAAAGATGTTTAATTTGCAATTTACAGAAGGACAGAAAGTTTATGTTTCTTGTGACGGCGGTACAACCGGCTTCGAAGGTGTGATTGTAAAAGAAGATAATGAAAGACCCAATTGGTATCTTGTTGATACTGAAGACAATGGTCTTATGTCAGAAAGAGTGGATTGTATTTTTCCACACACAATTTTAAAGGATTGGTAAATTATGATGAATCGTAATGAAATGGTTGAGCAACTCAAGAATGGTATCTGTGAAGTGGTTTTCGAAAAGGTGAATGGCGACGAGCGTACCATGTCCGCTACTCTTTCACCAAACCATCTTCCCGAGCGGGACGATGAGGCTCCCTCTTCAATCCAACGAAGCGACGATGTGGTTGCCGTTTGGGATATGCTCAAGGAAGACTGGCGTTCGTTCCGTGTTAATTCTGTGAAGCAATTCGAGCAACTCACAGGAGATGCAGTAAAGGCGGACTGATATGTCTGAACCCGTAAAGCAAATTGGTTATGGTGAGGGTATTCGTAAGTATTCCATGAACATGGAAGAATACGATACCGCATATCATCATGGATTTACTGCCGGGGTGGATGAATCTAAAAAGGAAATGCAGGATGAGATTGAATCTCTTCGTAAGCAAGTCCAAGAACTAAAAAAGAAAAGACTTAAGAAGATAGAGGATACATGGAAGGACGGTTATCAGTGTGCTGAAATCGATGCTTTTCATGGAACACAAACTACCTTCAAAAAGTCTGACAGTTACAAGGAACAAAAAAATGTCAAATAAGAGTTTCCCAGTGCCTGGACTTCACTTCAGCCCGACGATTGAAGTTATTCCAGAAATCAAAGCCGCCGCTTTCCATGACTTTGACACAGAGATTCCAGAAGATTCTTGGACAGTGGAAGAGTTGGATGCCATCATAGAAACAATTCAGAAGGCAAGGAATCACATTCTGAATCTAGACCCACAACAAGGAGAATTGAATTATGAGTCAGTATGATATCGGTGATTTAGTTGCCGAAAGCACGACGATGAAGTCCGGTATGATTACCGAAACCAATAATCAAACAAACGAAGCCCGTGTACAATTTGGTGACGGGACTGCACAATGGGTAAAGCAAGAAAATCTCCGTGCGGTGCTTATGGAATTTGGAAGCGACGGCGAAGATAAGCCTCAGGAATGGATTCAGGACTGATGACAACTGAAACGAAAACAAAGAAGAAGACCACTCGAAAGAGGAAGACAAAAACCTCCAATCTATTTTTCATCACATCAGCGAAGTGTGGATGGTGTACAAAGGCAGAACCTGTTGTCGAAGAGTTGCGTAAAGAAGGATATGTCATTACTGCACTCGACATGACTGTCGAAGAAGAGGCGAAAAAGGCAAACGAGATTAAGCAGAAGCACGGTGCCCAATGCGGTACTCCTCTGTTTATTGATTCTGAGACGGGTAACTCTGCGTGTGGATACAAAGAGAAGGATGTCCTTATGAAGTGGGCAAACGGTGAGGAGATTCCAAAGCCCGCACCTCGACCACAAAACAATCAAGCACAAGCACAAGGTTCTAACGTACAAGTTATCGAAGGTGATATTCTTCCTGAACTACTACAACCATACAAATTGTATGCAGGTAAAAGTAAGACGGTAAAAGGTTACGGTGTTTTTGCTGCCGATAATATCTCTGCGGGTGAACTGATTGAAGAGTCCATTTTCTTCAGAAGTCAATATCGTGACAAGGATTTGGTTCACCCGGAAATCAGACAAATGCTTTACACACTTCCATGTCAATGTGAAGTCTGTAAGCACAGAGGAAACAATTTTGTAATTGCCGGTGGTTTCATCCAAACATACAACCATGATGGAAATCCAAATGTTAAGTTTGAGTTTTTGAAAAACAATAGAATCATTCGTGTTTATGCTATCAAAGACATTCCTGAAGGAACAGAACTTTTCCACAATTATGGCAATAACTATGGTAATTTTCAGGGAGTCCAGATGTGAGCGGACTTAGTTATTATGTCTGGGAGAACAATAATCCAGTTCCTCCTGATAAGGTTAATCGGTTTCCCCGTGACCACGAATGTTTCGTGACAGGTCAAACTATTAGTTTAGACGAAGAAGCACATTGGACAGATTCGTTTGATGCATGGGTTTCTGTTCGCGGATATCAGATGATTCAGAACGCCCAATCTACTGGGGAAATCTCGAACAATAAGCAATGGGAAATCATGTATGGTGAATGGTATGCCAAGGATGAAGCAATTTCGGGTCGAGAAGAAGCAGACTATAACAATGAAGAATTTAGGAGTTCTTACTGATGAATAGAGAACCGACGATTTATGTTGCCGGTCCTATGCGTGGATATGAGAATTATAATTATCCCGCATTCGATTACCGTGCAGGTAAACTAAAGGAAATGGATTGGACTGTTATCAATCCAGCCGAACTGGATAGGAACGAAGGAAAGCCAATGAGTGACCCGATGGCTTTTTCTCCTGACACCAACTACGAAGACCATGAGTTTATGAGAAAGGCTCTTAAGAGAGATATGGATGCCCTCTGTGATGATTGTACTGCAATCTACATGATGGCTGATTGGGAACAGAGTCGAGGAGCAAAGGCAGAATGGCACTTGGCTAAAGCATTAGGTCTGGATATCTTTTATGAAATTCCTTTACCTAATCTCTCCGAAGTCTATTGACACCCCGTCTACTATCGCATATAATTCTACTATGAAGTTAAGAGTTAAGCGGTCGTGGCGGAATCGGCAGACGCAACGGACTTAAAATCCGTCGAGGGTTAACCTCATGTGGGTTCGAGTCCCACCGACCGTATTGGAGACTAATCATGTATAGATTACACATTGACATTCCACTTGGACACAACGAAGAAGAAGCGATTCGCATGACCGAATCTCTGATGCGTTGGACATTCAAGGATGTGGATTGTAAGACCAGATTGAAGATGTTGACCTCTGATGGAATTGAACAGATAAATTATCGTCTTGGTCATGATGAAGATAGGCAAAAGTCTAACTATCTCGACAAGAACGAAAACGGACACTGTAGTAACAAGAAGACGAAGATATCCATATAAGGCTTTCGGGCCTGATGCGGATGGCATTAGCAGTACCGCTTATAACGGTATCTTCGCGGGTTCGAGTCCCGCCAGGCTCATTTAGGAGAACACAATGCTAGTAATTGATTATGTTGAAGATGGAATGTACAGTCTCTATGAGGTTGATAGAGAAACCCACGAACCCCTTGATACTGTTGAAGAGAGCGATGACCTTGCCCACTTGATTGCAATTGGTAATGACATGGGAGAGCAGGTTTACTTGCCCGAAACGATTGACATGATGGTCAATGGTGCGCCGGAGCCTCCTTCGGAAGCATCACCAATTGTTGAATCGGTTATCAACGAAATCATGAAAACAATTGTAGAAAAGGTCATGAAGGACCTTGAATCACTGGATGACGGTGGGTACAATGATGAGGAAGATGAGACAGTTGGGTGATACCATCTGGCACTTCCCCGGATACCGCTGGGAGCCTACTCCCAAGAACTGGGAAGAACTCACCGACGAAGAGTGTTTGAAGATATTGGGATTTAAAAATGACGAGGATGAAACGATGCAAGAATGAGAACACGGATATACTAAAGGATTATAATATTATAAAAGCCGATTGACAGGCACAAAACAGCAACGGTCGTAAGAGTTTCGGGAAGTCCTCCTTACTCCGTATTAAATCCCACCCCTTGATGCTTTGGGGGAAACTCCAAAGTATCGTTTTTCGAACCGAGCGATTCATGCTTCGGTAACTCAGTTGGTAGAGTAGCGGTCTTTTAAACCGTAGGTCGTGGGTTCGAGTCCCACCCGAAGCACTTAGGAGTTATCTGTGTTTATTGAAGAAGACGTAAAACTTGATTTCTGTGATGTATTGATAAAACCTAAACGCTCTACTCTCAAAAGTAGAAAAGATGTTTCACTTGAACGTGCAATGCACTACAAGTGGTCTAATGTTCATGATGTAGTCATTCCACTTTGGGCGGCGAACATGGACACCACAGGAACATTTGAAATTGCAAAGGCATTTCAGATGGGACTTTGTAATGGTTATTGGGGTGAGCAGGCGATGCCTTTTGTTGCCCTTCATAAGCATTATGATATCGAAGACTGGGATTCTACCGTGTACTTTCCAGAAGACACGAATGCTCGAATGGTGGAAGCAGAGTTTCCATCTGGTTCGAACAATATGGCATATACATGCGGTATGAACAAAAAGGAATTTGAGAAGATGAAGGTGGTTCTCGAAAAGCACCACCATAATGGTCTTCGATATATTTGCCTTGATGTGGCGAACGGATACCACCAAGACTTCTTGGATTTTGTTCGCAAGGTTCGAGAGTGGGCAGGAAAACGATTCGTCATTGTCGCCGGTAATGTTGTTACCAGAGAAATGACAGAAGCACTTATTCTAGCCGGAGCGGATGTTGTAAAGGTTGGTATCGGACCGGGTAGCGTATGCACCACACGAAAAGTGGCTGGTGTTGGGTATCCTCAACTTTCTGCCGTTATGGAATGTGCAGATGCGGCTCATGGACTCGAAGGTCATGTAATGGCTGATGGTGGTTGCACCTGTCCGGGTGATGTCGCAAAAGCCTTTGGAGCAGGAGCCGACTTTGTTATGCTCGGTGGTATGCTTGCAGGACACGATGAGTCTGGTGGGGAAGTTGTAGACGTTGACGGGACTGCGTACAAGCGGTTCTACGGGATGTCTAGCGACACCGCTATGGAGAAGCACAACGGTGGTGTAGCGACCTACAGAGCGTCTGAGGGGAAGACGGTAACAGTTCCTTATCGTGGTGCTGTACTGGATACCATGAAGGAAGTACTCGGTGGACTGCGTTCAGCCTGTACTTATGTTGGAGCCAGCCAGATTAAGTATCTGCCGAAGTGTACTTCTTTCGTTCGAGTCAATCGACAATTGAACAACGTATTCGGCTCATAAAAAAAAACAAATAATGTCGATGAATGGTATTGACATTGACCTATCATCGATTATAATTAACGTATCAAACAAGGGAAAGAGAAAATCAGCAGACGATTCTCAAACCCGTTTTCAAAGTCTGCATTTTTTGGAGTTTTCGTAATGGCAACTATCAGCAAGAAGCGTCGAGTGATGGACTATCTTTCAAAGGGTAACACCCTCACTGCAAATCAGGCACGTAGCCGATTCGGTGTCGGTAACATTCGTGCAACCATCAGTGACATCAAGTCCACTGTTGAGCAGTACGGTAACTGGACTGTTACTTCCGGTTCCACCCCAAGCGGTCTTACCAAGTACGGTATGGACTTCCACGGGTACGACAACAATGTTCACGCTTCCCGCGTCGGCATCGTCTGAGGAATACTCTCTCCTCTGGAGTCAACTTGACTCCGACAATTTGGGTACTCTTGGGGGAAACCCCAAAGTACCATTTTCTATGACAAGTGAATAACATATGTGGGAATTAATTACTCTCACATAGGACGGTGACAGAATGTTTTTTGTTATTGAGAATAATGTATGCGGTTCCCTGTAGTGGGGTGTGAATGCTCAAATGAGTGTAGCAGAGTTTAACTGACTCAAGCGTAGTGCGAGTAGGGAATAATCAACTAGATGACCC
>Ga0181395_1001019_pt1 | contig 11605 bp, 21 predicted proteins | sample 18SPOviralmetaG_FD_130124 | JGI IMG/M metagenome (GOLD analysis project Ga0181395, IMG submission 130124) | Marine viral communities from the oligotrophic San Pedro Time Series (SPOT) site, San Pedro Channel, CA, USA - 18 SPOT_SRF_2010-12-16 | ecosystem: Environmental > Aquatic > Marine > Strait...
CTTTGCCGAGTATAACACAAAAATCTTTTTTATGCAACCACTTTTCAAGGTCTTCGAACTGTCTTTTCCAAATTTCTGTTTTTTTTATTCCGAACTGAGAAGCAATAGATTCTATAAAGATGGAAATGTCACTCTTCACTTTCTTTTCTTTGCTTTCTTTTTTCTAGATTACGATTGTATTTCTTTTTGGTGTGGTAACCCGAGCCATTGCGTAGGGCAAGTGCAAGAGCATAAGGATTTCTTTTTTTTATTTTAGTTAGCTTTTTCTTCTTCCGCTTCTTCAATGCCACAATGTACCGCCTCTACAAGAATATTGCCGCAAGCTTTATGAATTTCTACGATATCTTGAATAGAAAGGTCGGAACCTCTCGCTGCCTCTGTCCACAATCTAATAACCTCTGATGATGATGGTGCAGCTTGTATTGCTCTGATAAAGTTTTGTGTTTTCATATTCATAATCTTGTACTCCATTGTTTCTTTATAACACTTTCGAAAACGAAAGTCAAGCAAAAAGGGCAGGTTTCTTTTGCTAACCTGCTAGTTGCCCTTCAACACGTAACGAGTAGCCCCCTACCCTGTTACTTTTGTTATGGTTCGTTGGCAACAATGAACCAATTATAGTTTCCTACGTTATGTTTTATGCCCTTTAAGCTATAATTTAAATAGTCCTATCTTTAGGATAGAGCTATCAGAGGTAAAGTAATTTCTCAATTTAAAAGAAATCAAGGTGAAATAATTTTATCATTATAGCAAATGCAACAGCAACAACTTTCATTTGCCAATTCTTATACACTTTTGATTCTCGACCAAAATTTTTTTACCTATATACACTATACAACATTATTTGGAATTTATCAAGTATTATTTTCGAATAAATGTGACTTTTGAATCGTCGATAACCCAGAAGACAAGACCGTCTTTTGCGGCAACAGGTTTACAAACCTTTTTTAGTTTTGCAAGTTCACCCTTGGGCATGGCAGCGGTCCAACTAAGTTGGTCCACGCTTTCATCAGTAGCAATTTTGAGGTTCCTGTCAATGTTAACAGGTTCAGTGATATTTCTTTTTTCAATTAGTTTTTTCATTTTATTTTTTTCCCAGGTAATTCGCCGTGAAAATTTTCTTGCCCATTAGAGCAAGAGCGACGAATTCAACCTTCAATAAGGTAATCGTTTTCTAGATGTACAATTAGTTTGCTAGAAACTTCAGAGCGAGTCCAGTCTTCTCTTTCTCGGTCTATTCCGAACTCTAACATTTTTTCTTCTAAAATCTCTTTGAGATGCTCCCACACCTCCTCGCTAATATCATCAATTGTGTCTTTCATAGTATAGTCCTATCCTTTCAACAAAGTAAATTAGAACAAAATATAAAATATTACAGAAATTTATTTTTTTCTTTTGTAGAAACCAAGGACAGTTTGCTCTTCGATAACCTTGGCACGAGAAATAATGCGTATTTGATCTGTTGTAGAACTAATGTGAAACATTTCGGATTTAGACCAGGACCACACAGACCAATGGAAGATGCCTTCGACTATAGACTCTTCTATAACCAAGCCCATCTTGACCACATCTTTTTCCCATTTGCTTATGCCAAAATAAGGACCACCCTCATCTACCCACTTATCATGAGCCCATACCTCTAAGAGGTTGACCCATTCTACGATGTCTCCTACTCTTGGGAAGTTTAGCTCTTCTTCTAAGGTGCTATAAGGGGAGTCTTTAGTTTTGGTCATAGTATTATAACTATGGTCGTATAGGGAAAACTAATAGGCAGGAAAGAAATCGAAAGGACGATACTCATCAACCCACCTTACTACCCTGAAAGACTTTTTAGCCATTATTACCTGTTCTAAGGGTCGTGCGTATATGGGAAGTAGTTTCTTGTCAGTCCTATGCTTTTCTAACCATTCAGTCCACTGAGTCCATTTTTGGGTCTCGACCATTACTATTCTCACATGTTTTACATCATAGTCATCTGTCCCAAAGAATCTGTGAAACACAAAGTCTCCTAAGAAGTAATCAGAGTCGGTAGTCTTGACACCTTCTCCAGAAGCAAGGTACATTACCTTATCTCCAGACCATGTGTCATTTAGGTCAGACCACCAGTGCTTCTTAGTCATTGACACTTCTCGCAGTGAGTTTAGGTTTTTTTCCTGACTTCTGAATAGTAATTCTGGTATTCAACATTCCTTCTAGGACTGTTCTTAGTTCTTCTACCTCTTCACTGCTCCACTCGGGGTCTTCTGAAAGCTCTGTTAGAACAGTCTGTCTTGTGGAAACCTTGCACTCTGACAGGTTTCTAGCCATAAGGGAAATGTTTTTATAATTTGGCTGGGGTTTTCTTTCATTATTTGCAATGATTTTTGCTGCTGAAACACACAGGAACGTTAGAATACTAACACCTAAAATGAAATCTATTGTATCGGCATCCATAATCTTCTCCTATCAGTCGATTGTATCTAACAAAAATCGTAAGATATTACCAAAGCCTGATAAATTTTGTTTGTTATTTTCCTCAAGATAGATTAGTGAAGGGACAACGCTGTCTAATCCAAGCAAATATCCTCTCGCCCAGTTTTCAGGAATGTCATAATCTACGATCATAACCTTGTCTGTCCATCCACGATCGTCAATTGCTCTTTTTAGAACCTTGCAGGCGCTGCACCAAGTAGTGGAATAGATGATGATTAGAGGGCGAGGACCGCCGTGTATGGCGAGTTCTAGCTCCTCTGGTGTACTGAATCCAAACCCCTTTGTATTTTCACGAGTTCCATAATAATCTACCGTAAGAGTTGTGCTTGAGTCCGACTTGACCTCGGGATTGTTGCCCGAACAACAAGTGATTGTCATAAGGGCAGCAAAAAGAGCAATAACTCTTAGGAAGGAGTTCTTCATGCTTATAAGTAGTTGGTTATAGGCTTATTATCCCAAAGGAAGGTCTTGTTGCTCACCTTGAAGGTTTGAGAGGTAGTCGGCGGCGTACTTTGTGAAGGAAATCTTCTGAGCAGTCGCTGGAAGGGAATCTTTCTTTGCAACAACATATTTGTCATCTATAATTAACATTCCTTTTTCCATTTTTGTGTCAAAGCCTTGCTTTTGAAGTGCTGACTCGACACCTACTAGGGAAACAGGAATTCGGCTTCGTGCGCCAAGCTCAAGCATGTCTGCTGCGATGTCCATTACTTGGTCCATCTCTGGGTCTGAAGACATTGTTGTTCTATCTTCCATTGTAAGCTCCGCTGCCTCTTGATCATCAAGATATCGGTCTTGACCTCTGTCGTAGTACTTGCCTTCTCTTGGGTCATAATAAAGAACAGCACCAGAACGGTACTGGAATGGTCCTTCTAAGCCCGAGATTGGACCCATGTCGCCTTTTAAGTCAGGAACCTTGCCTTTGTCACGAACCATTCGAACAAAATCTTTTTTAGACATTTCTTCGTCAACAGGACCGTGAGACTTGGGAGAAACCATAATACCAGTCATAGCCTGTAAAGTCTTTGCCATCTTTGCCATTGCTCCAGGCTCGGAATAAACTTGAGCATAACCATCACCGTTGTCAATAACACTATCAACGCCAGGAGTAACCAAACCTGCTTCCTCAACGTCAGCAAAGGTTAAGCCACCTTCAAGTTCAATCTCGAAGTCTTCGATTATTTCTTCTTTAAGATTTTTTTTTTCGTCGATGCCGTCTGAGGTAATCATTCTCTCTAACGCAACCATTGCGTCAACAATGATGTTCGCTTGTCGCTCAACGAAACTGGATACCGAACTTGCGGGTTCGGTGCTTGGCATCCGTGAAAACTCTTCAGCAGAGTCCAACAGTGCCATTGCAGCACCCTTCGCTCTGTTCTGTTGCTTGAGGTAGTATTGTTCTTTACCCGAGACTGCTTCGTCGATGTCGTAGAGTTCCATTCCTGATTCTGGAAAGTCTCTCTCTGCACTTGCTGCACGAAGCTCTTCTGCTGCTTGCTTTGGGTCCATGCCTTGACGGAAAGCATACATAGCGTTATCTTTCATGAACTCGTCCATCGGCTGGTTCTGTGGAAGTCGCATGTGAAGTTTGAACTTTTCCATCCAAACTTCCATTCCTGCGTCTCGCTCTTCCAAGTTGCCTCTTTGAAGCGCATCAAGGTATTTTTGGTCTGGTTTAACGATAGGAAGAGGTTCTTTGCCCATCTTCTGCATAACAGCGTTGAATGCTGCCATATATTCTTCGTTGCCGTGACCAATCTTTGAAGGAGGGTTGCCGTCCTGGGCATCAACCATACCACGCTCACCCATCGTCATTTCGTTTACTTTACCTTCTTCATAATATTCATCAGAGATTGTCGCATACATTCTTTTGCCGTTATCCAAGACAATGTATCGCTGCCCGTTGTCATCAATTTGCATAGGCTTGCCTTTCCACATAGTCCCTGGGGCTGCTCTTTCAAGGTCGATTGGGTTACCATCATCGTCTTTTGCGTCATCCCCAAAGTAGAGAGCATCCTCATCAACTTGTTTCTTGAATGCACCTTCTGCGAGAAAATTTTCCCATTTTGATGTTGCCTTACGCAAAATCTTTTCCGTTTTTGTTACTTTAGTCATTACTTTTCTCCTTCTTCAAGGTTTCCAACTTGATTTCTTTTATAATCTAACTCTCCTGCTGCCTTCCATAACGCACGAGCAGCTTCATCAGCCATAGAAGCAATCTCATCTTCTAGGGAGTCATAAGTCAATTCGTTAAGAATCTTTATGCACTGTTCGAATGCTTGCGCTCTTGGGTCTTCCGAAACGTCAAGTTCGTCGAATGAATTTGCGAAATGGTAACGTCCTTCGCTCAAAACCCTTTTGGTTTCTTCTTTAATAATCTTTACTAATTCTTTCTTTTTGATTTTCATTATGATGCTCCAAATAAAATTGCTGTTTCCAGTCCCCTATAAGTAGTTTGTAAAATCGGAATTTTTTATTTGCGTAGAATTTTCTAAAGCTCTTTTCCGTTATTAGCCCCAGGTAAGACTTTTTCTATTTTAAGAGAATACAGGGCAGTGTTAGGAACAACCAACTTCCTGTCTGTCTCTAACAAATGAAACACAGTCTTTGTAGGGGTCTGACGGATAATCCTAGCTCGCTTCTCTCCACCAATGTAAACGATATCATCAACGTCAAAGTCGTGACCAAACATAAACAATAGACCGTCTAATACATTGCTTACCACATTCTTGAATAGTAGGAACAAGAACGCTGCAATAAACATCCAGCTATAGTGTCCCACCATATCCGTTATAATAGTCTCAGTTGTCTGAATAATTTGCTCTGGGGAATCCATCAATCATTTGTCCTCCGTTGAATGCGTCTAAGTTGCTCTTCAGTATAGTGCTCTCGCATTTCACGCAAGCCAGTTTCCAACATTGTTTTATTTTGTTTTATTATTTCCAACATTTGACCATTAAGTTTATCGTATCGTTGTTGGAACTCTTTTTTCATCTGATGGTTGGTCCACCATAGGGAAGCTGTCCATAGCCCAAGCACACCGTATTGAGCTAGTTGTTCTATAAAGGTCGTTTCCATGCTATAAATATCTTGTAAAACGTTCCAACGCCTTTTTATTTGCCCGATATTGCCCTAATTGTAGTCCCAAGCCTGCAAACTCGAATAATTCTTCACATTACCTTGAATCTCCAAATTTTGCTGTGTGATCGTGAACGACCCTAGCTTCATCCAGGGGGGTCTAGGAGGGGGTAGGAGATAGATCCCGAGGGAGGGGGGGTGCCTACCCTGCCCCTATATATACCACACCTTATTAGGCTTTGTCAAGTCTTTTATAATAAAAAAGGGAAGTATCCGAGTCAGACCTTCCCTTCTCTACACCAGCAACCCAACTGGTTCACGTATTGTTATAGCACTGGCACCCTTACCGTATGTCTATAACCTTTCCTTACACTACCTTTGCAACACTGAGTACTCCAGGTTGCGTTTATAAGTAGTATTTTATTTATTATGACTCTCGGTTAATCCACAACGATTGTGCGTTCGTTGGTAACAAAGTAAGGATGAGCAGCACACTCTGCTGTTGTCATCCACATTCGCTGTGCTTTACATCGCTTTGGCTTTGGAGCATACATATCAGTCAAGACAATCATACCATCGAAGCCATGCTCATTTACATAATCAGTTGGAGCGTTGAAGCAAGTACCACCAGACAACACACGTTCTTTCTTTTTATGTGTTCCCTTCTTCCAAACATATACCAAGTTAGGGTCAACATCATGGTCAAAAGGAATCACCGTGAACTCTGCTAACTTAGACAGGTTGTTCAGTTCGTTGAAGAACTTCGCAAGCATTGTATTATCAACAGAACCTGACTGGTCAATAGCAATCGCAATCTTGGCTTGTCGCTGGACTTTCTTACCAGGATGAATGTAGGCGTAGCGTCTGTTAATCTTTTTGATTGTAGACCGCTTGCTCGCCTTCTGAGAGGTCTTGATGAAGTATCGCAACACCTTGCGCCAGTCGACCTTGGTTGTGATGCGCTCAAGAATCTCTTCTCGCATCTGACTAGAGACTGAACCCCAACCATTAGACTTGCTTGCTTCTTCAGCAGCTTTCTTTACAGCATCCTTTAGACGCTCTTTGGCGATTTCGTTAGCAGTGTTATCGGTCTCACCCCAACCAGAATGGTCATCCCAAGTGCCAGGGTCTTCTTCACCTTCACCACCTTCACCACCTTTACCGTTCTCTTCGTTCTCATCTTGCTTTTGTTTAAGAATTTCAAGGTATTCATCAGCAGACTTACCAACAGGAAAGTCTTTAAAGTAACCTTCGCCTGGGATTAGAGCGCCCTCGGGCAACTTATTCAGCAAGTGAGAGTTGATTGCAAGGTCTGTGGCTTGGTTCCATATCTTTGTCATGCCTTCTGGAGGCAAACGACCAGTAACATGTTCGAAAACCAAGTGGTAGAACTCGTGCATAAGGACACCTTGCTTATGCTCATCAGAGATTCCAGCAAAGAACTCTGGATTATAAAGCATTTCGAAGTGACCTGTCTGTGGATTGACCCTTACACCAGCAGTGGGAACAGCGTTAGAAGAGCGTTTATCTATACGACGAGACAATCCTGCGAAGAAAGGCTCGTTCTTAAGAAGACGTGCAGTATGTTTGTTTAAATCAAAAGTCATTGGATCTCTCTCATCCTCAATACATAATAACTATAACAGAACTCTCACAAGAAGTCAAGAAAAAACCCCTAACAGGCTAAGGAAAGTTAATGTGAGAGAGAAGCCTGTTAGGGGAAGGAAATTAAGCTTCTGGGTCGGAACCAGTCAGAAGCTCAACGATGATTCTGGAGAATTGACGTCCACACACCTGAGAAGTAGAACCGTGGAGTTGGATAACGTTTTGTTGTCCAGCCTCACCAGCATTACCAATCACAGTGAATAACTTCATTGCGACTTCACTTGGCAACTTCACAAAGTAATCAACAAGGTTTTGGATTTGCTCTTCAGGAAGAACTTCTTCGAAAGTCTTCTGGGCTTCCATTTTCTCTACTAAGGCAGAGTGATCGTTGATGGTGAAGTTTTCAATCTTTTCAAACTCTCCATTCTCAAGGATATCTGAAACAAGTACTTGACTCTCGTATTTCTCAGCAAAGTCACGGAAAGCAACGGCAGCTTCGAAACCAACGAAAGCAGTAGTCAATTCATAAATCATGCCAAGAGAATCCATTCGATTCTCATCAGTCAAGAAACCAGCAGCAGCAACACACTCGTTGAGACGGTCCCAAGAACGACGACTTGGATAAACCTTGTTTGGCTCAAACTCACCAACATGTTCCAAGTGATTACGATTCTGATTAATGAAGTCCCAGATAACCTTAGAGACTTTACCATTAGCCCAGTTCAACCAGTCTTCAACAGTAGGTTCAACATCAAACACTGTCCAACGGTCTAACTCCGCTGGGTCCATTTCACCGACTTGGTATTGTTCACCATGCTCACCGCCATTTACAGCAGCAAAGACAAGAGTCTCAGGATGAAGAACGTGACCGTTAAGCTTTCGACTATCAGTCAACTCGAAGATGCCTTGGCGTACCTCAATGGTAGCTCGGTCAACTTCATCCAAGAAGAGAAGCACAGCTTCATCACAAGCTGTCTTGAACCAGTCTGGTGGATTGAACTTGGTGCAGTTCCCTTCGATCACTGGGAGACCAACCAAGTCACCCTCAGTCATCTGAGAAGCACGGCGCTCCACAACTGGTAGCCCTAACTCTCCTGCTGTCTGATATACAACACAAGACTTACCAACACCGTGACGACCACGGAGGAGTATGGGCTTTTTAACCTTAGCCACCAAAGGGGCGACTTTTACAAACGTAGCGAAATCTACTGCCATCTAACTTTTCCTTTTCTTTCTGTGATTCTCTCTCAACCACATGTAAACTATACCAAACCTAACTTAGGAAGTCAAGTCTTTTTTTCCTTTTTCTCAAATAAAGTAGTTGTTGGTTTTTCCTTTTCCCCTAACCACATGATCACTATCTCACATATACAAGGGGAAGTCAAGTATAAAATGCATAATAATGAAAAAAAACCCTCACTCCCAAAGGTGCGTGACGTCCTTGAAAGTGAGGGCAAAGGAGGGTGAGTCGCCTAAAAGGAGGGAAGACGACTCGGTATTGCGAGCAATATCTTCTGGGGCATACACAACCCATTTGCTCTGACATTATAATAGCACGTGTTGTAGCGTTTGTAAAGGGGAAAGTGAGATTTATTTTTAGGACTTGACAGGGAGGGACTATGTATGTACTAGATTCACCCCTATCTTATATCTCCCCTTATCCCATAATAGCCCTAACGAACACACAACTTATGACTCTAATGTCATTAGCTTACTTTCTTATTAGATAAGTTATAACTTATAAGTCATATTATAACTAATTTTATAACACCTATAGTAATACTATAACATATTATAACAAAGCAAGCAACACCTAATAACAACCCCTATTTTATTTAATCAGTTAGCATCGCTTCCATCGGTTTGGTTATCCTTTACTTCGACTTGAATAGTTTGGGTGTTGACATCCGTCTTGGTTGTCTTTGTTGTCTTGGTTGTCTTATCAGTCTTGGTGGTTGTCGTCTTCGTCTTAGCATCCTTTGTTGTTGTGTTGGTCTTGTTGGTATCAGTTGTATTGGTATTAGTATTAGTGTTGGTCTTAGCATCAGTTTGACTTGTCGTTGTCGTTGCTTCTGAGTTATCAGTTGTTGTTGTCTCTTCTGCTAATGATACACCAGTTGTTAGGACTAGTGCTAATGCTAATGATAATACCGATAGGGCTTTGTTGATTGGCTTCATGTTATACTCTTTTCTTTTTTTATTTATTACTTGTTTGATTCTCGGTTATTTGGTTATTGACTATATTGACTATTCTTTATCTTTGTTGTCGTCGTCGTCTTCTAAGTTATTTTCTTTCTCCTTATTTTGGACCCTTCTCCTTTCTCTTATCTTTGCTTCGGCGTCATCTTCGGTTAGACGCTCACCTGTCTTTAGTTCAAACTCTATTCGCTCTGTATCTTCATTGTAAATTATCTCTTGGATGTTGGACAAGATTAGTGGAAGGTTTGCACCGTATTTGCCTATCCATTTGTCAACAAGTTTCTGCACCCCACTGTTGATAGCTTCATCAACTTGCTTTTCTCTTTTATAGTCTTTTAGACTTACAACTTTATCTTTTTTGTCATCATCCATATTTATCTACCTTTTGTTTATAAGCTTGTTGACTTTTTGTTCTAACTCTTGTTCATCGCCTTTGATGAACCCTTGCTTATCATAACATTGTTTGCCTGATTTGTCAAGGTAAATTGAGTAAGGCAAAGTTCTTGTTGGATTGGTTGCTCCTGAAGGGTCTAAAAGAACTGTGATGTTCTTGAACCTTCTGCTCTTTTGATTTACCCTTGCCTGGGTCTGAGGTCCATCAATAGAGATTGCCAATACAACCAATTTATCTTTATTCTTCTTTTCTGCGGCAAGCTTGTTTAGGAACTTTAGCTCCATCATACAAGGCTTGCACCAAGTAGCCCAAAAGGATACAACAATAACCTTGCCTTTATACTGCTTTGTTGTATGTGTTATACCTAAGTTGGACTTTAAGCTTATGGCACCAATATCATAACATTGCTCTTGGGCTTTGGCTTGTGGGCATCCGTAAAGTAAGACAAATGATAAATAAATCAAAATACCTGTTAGAATACTGAAAATAAGCTTTGTAATGTTTCTCAATGTTATTTCTTTCTCTTTTTTATCTTTGTTCTTTTCTTGAAGCCCTTATTGTGCGAATCTGTAAAATCATTAGCAGCTTCTAGCAGCATAAGCACTCTTAGCTTGTGGTATTGACACACTTTATTACATTTTGGTCTCTTTGTCAAGGGTTTTTTAGGGTTTTTATGGATTTTTATGCGTTTTTTAGCTTTTTTAGTTTTCTTGACCTGGAAATTTTTCCGAAAAGTTCTCTTGGTGGTCTTTGCTCTCCGCTTTCGCTTGAGCACCTGTTCCTGCTTCAACTTTGCCCTGCTCAACTTCGGGGTCGCCTGTGCTGCTGTGGTAGTAAATTTCACCAGTGCAAGCAGTAGCGCAGTTATCAATAAGATTGTAGCGTAATTATTCACTCTTCTACTCCCATTCACTTACAAAGCAGACGTTTACTTCTTCACAGTCTTCTAATTCCAATGGTTGGTCTGCTGGAAGACAGCCATTGCGGTCTACCTCACCAGAATAATCACAACAAACATGGACGGAGGCAATATTGTCCACTGTTCTTCCTCCACAGTAAACAACAGTGTGCGAGTAAAGCTCATTCGTAACCAAGCAAGGTTCCTCTTCGGTGTGCTCCTTTGTACCACTACCACAACCTAGTAACATAGTCAACACGATAGCATCAATAAAAACATTAACCATTTTCTTTCTCATTTTCTTTTCCCCACCAATCTATTCTTTTTCTTTTCTTTTTTCTTGTCAAGTTTTTATAGAGATCAACCATGCTAAATGCTATAAAAGTTGCTGCTAACACAACAGTTGGCACAAAATAAACCAAAATGTCTCTTACTATCTCTTCTGGTGTCACTTTCTACTCCATTCTGCGCTGGATTCTTATATTTTGTGTTGTTTTTTCCAAATAATTTAGCTTTCTTCTCTTTCTCACTGGAATCTGCTGTGTTACGTCATGGTTTATAGAGTTTCTTCTCTGTATTTCTCGCTCAAGTTCCAAAAACCTCCAAGCAACAGTTATGGTAGCCGCAAGGTTTACAAAACAGACAAACAAAATAAGGCTGGTCACATCTCTACTCCTCCAAGGCTCGAAAGCACCCTTTTAGACAAGATTTCTAATAAATCATTGACAAAGTTACCTTCTTTGGGCTCGTACAAGAAGTAAAGCATTGCACCTCCGACGAGGACCATCGCCATAACCCTCTTGGCTATCTTTACTTTGTCAATAATCATTTTGAATCCTCATAGACACTGAGAAGTTCTTTCGTTCTCTGCAAAGACTTTTCTACATAATCCTTGTCAAATTCGCAACCAATGAATTTTCTTTTGTTCTTTAGTGCCGATATCATTGTAGAACCTGAGC
>Ga0181395_1001021_pt1 | contig 11600 bp, 18 predicted proteins | sample 18SPOviralmetaG_FD_130124 | JGI IMG/M metagenome (GOLD analysis project Ga0181395, IMG submission 130124) | Marine viral communities from the oligotrophic San Pedro Time Series (SPOT) site, San Pedro Channel, CA, USA - 18 SPOT_SRF_2010-12-16 | ecosystem: Environmental > Aquatic > Marine > Strait...
ATCAGGAACAGTAGGTCTTTGTGACCCTACAGTACTAGAAACAATAGTAGAGACTGTAGATGTAACGACTCAAAACGATGGACAAGGAACTTTAACGACCACCGTAACAACAACTGTAACAACTACAGACACTGTTACAAACGAAGACTCAGGTGACTTACTATCCTCTGACTCTACCTATGTATCATCTACAAAACAAGGTGATATGGATAGTGATTGGGGAGGCCAAGGACCAGCAAGTATGCCTAGTGGCAATTCGTGTGGTAGTTTAGGCACAGATAAATGTGCTATGATAACTGGAAGTGGTAATACTACATCTGTAATGGGTGTACCTAACATGGGTACTACTTTTAAACAAACGATAAACATATCGAGTCTAAATATAGAGAAGGGTGGACGAACAACTTATACAATTAAAGTAGATAAGCAAGATGCCAGTGATAGTATCTATATGCACATTACGGGGAAGAATGGAAACACAACTTCTTTTGCAGGAACAGACATACTATCAGCAGCAGGTACAGCAAGCGGATATGCAGAGTACACTGGTGGTTTTGACTTTGCTGACTCTCTTACTTCTCTTATCGTTGAAATAGGGGGCAGAGATATCAACTTGGCTGTAGGGCCAATGTTTGATGATGTAACGATCAATGTGTTGTATAACGTAGTAAGTCAGATTGTATTACAGTCAATAACCACAGTAGAACAATATGTATTACATAATGATGGTGCTAGTGATACAGAAATAGAAATAGTAAAAGACATCTTTGATAATAACATACCAGTAGAACAACCAGATGGTAACTTAGACTTTGAACCAATAGACGGAGGAGACACAAACGAAGATTCATACGAATCCGTAGAACTAGAGTTAGACATGGATTTTGAGATGGACTTAGAAATGCCAGAAATCAAAGTAGAGTTGGATATGCCTGACATTGAAGTAGAATCTCCAGTAACTGCAGTAGATGTAGAAACAGAGATGGAAGTAGAAGTAGCAGAAGTATCAGAACCTGAACCAAAAGAAACTACTTCTGAACCAGAGCCACAGAAAGAAACAGTAAAACAAAAACCTGAGTCAAAGTCAGAAACAGAGACTCCAACAAAAAAAGAAGAAGAAGTAAAAGAAGAGTCTACAGAAACAAAAGAAAAACCTGCAGCTAAAGTAGTAAAGAAGAAAGCTACTAAACCTAAAACTAAAGCACAGAAAAAAGAAGCTAAAGAAAAAGCAGGTAGTAAGATCGTTAAGAAGATGGGTGACAAAGGCAGATATGATTCTGCTAATCAATTAAAGACACTCATTGTAATGCAGGTATTAGGAGACACCAAGGAGTTCTTTTCAGCACAAAAGATGTTGCCAGACATTCAAGGTTTCTTTACAAGTGGGGTTGTACCTGATGCAGAAATAAAAGATAATAACTTTGCGTCTTTTATGTTAACAGGAAAATCCCACGTAAATATGAATGCATTAATTGATTTGCAATATAAATAAGAATTTGTTGTATTTGTAAGGGAATGCATTTACAATAGGTAAATAAATAATATAAATTAAAAAAAAAAGGATACTACACTATGACAAAACTATCCATTGTACAAGGGATTGAAGAATACAAAACGCCTGTTACTTTAGGTGACGGAGTTGTAACTATTACAGATGCTACTTACACGGTAACAACAGAACAATCAGGCTCTACATTTATTTTTGCTAGAGCAGGTGGTATTGTTGTAACTCTACCTGAGTTAACAGCAGCCGCAAGTGGTGAGCAATACACATTTATTGTTGGCACAACTTTCTCTACAGCAGGACAAATTAATACAGGTTCAACATCAGACTTATATTCAGGTTACGCTTATATCTTTGATCCAGCAACAGCAGAAGACAACAACACGTTTATACCTGACCAATCTAACGATGACACTATTGATTTAGGATCAGCAGCACAAGGTTGGTTAACTGGTGGTATGATTACTCTTACTGCTCAATCAGCTACTCGTTGGCACTGTGCAGCACACCTACACGGTGACGGTACATTAGCAACACCATTTGAATAAGTAGATTAACATGGCTGTAAAAAAGAAATCAACTGTTAATAAAGCTGGTAACTACACCAAGCCTACAATGAGAAAGAATCTTTTTAATCAAGTTAAAGCTGGGAGTAAGGGTGGAAAGCCGGGCCAATGGTCTGCTCGTAAAGCCCAACTCCTAGCCAGCCGCTACAAAGCTAAAGGTGGAGGATATAGATAGTGGCACTAAAGGCTAGTCAGAAAAGTTTAAAATCATGGACAAAACAAAAGTGGCGAACTAAAAGTGGGAAACCATCTAGTAAAACTGGTGAAAGATATTTACCTTCAAGCGCAATTAAGTCTTTATCTAGTAGCGAGTACGCTGCAACTACTCGAAAGAAAAGACAAGATACTAAAAAAGGTAAACAATTTAGTAAACAACCTAAGACTATAGCTAAAAAAACTAGGTCGTATCGGAAAGTATAATATGACTAAGAAGTTAGAGAATGGCTCTAAATACGCTATTGCTGATACAGACGGTGATGGTGTTATTACAGACGAAGAAATGAACCGACATGAACGGTGGGTGCGTTTAGAGAACGAAGATAAACTTATGGATACACAACGCATAATGGCGTGGTTAGCTATGGCTACAAGTATCCTTACTGTTGTACTACTATTGACACCAATCATAAATACTGCTAGAATGGAAAGTGCTTCAGGATTCTTAAATACTTTTCTTGTAGCTCAAATGGGGGTTGTCTTAGGTTTTATGGGAGCAACAGCTTTAAGTAAAACCAAGACACACTAGTTAGGATAATACATGGCAGAAGTAGAAATAGGTGGAGCTAAGATTACAGGTGGTAAACTGTTTTGGGCTTTACCTTTATTAGGAGCATTAGGCTCTGGTGCATGGGGTGGATTTACTTTGTACCAAGAATTTTTAGACTTACGTGAAGCTACAGAAAACTATGTATCACCTGATTTGTCTCATATAGATAATCACATTACAATGGTAGAAGGTGAGTTAGGTATTATAGGTGCGGAGTTTAAAGCACTCAAAGAAGTAGACGCTGCAACTGGAGCAGTTATACGAGAGCAGATTAACTCTGTTAAAGCTATCTCTGCCCAACTCCAGACAGATCTACATGATTTACGTATGGATCTTAATCAAGATACAGCAGAACTTAACAACGCCATTGAAGTTAAGTCAGATAAGATAAACGCTAATATAGATAAACAAGAAGCACGTTTAGAAAAACAAGACTCTCGTAATCGTCAAAACATAGAAGATGTACGAGGAGTTATCAATACTTTTGAACTGAGGTTTGAATCTACTATCAGTTCTTTTGAAGAACGTATGGATGCTAAGATGTCTAAGCTAGATCAGAAGCTTGATAACTTAGAGACAGCATTAGATCAAAAGATACAACGTGCAATAGATAACCCATTGGCAGGTAACTAAATGAGTATAACGTATAGAGGCGAAACATTCGCAGGTTTAAACAAACCTAAACGCTCAACTAAAGGTAAAAAAAGTCACGTAGTTCTTATTAAAGACAACGGTAAACTTCGTATGATACGCTTTGGTGAAAAGGGTGCAAGTACTGCAGGTAAACCTAAAGCTGGTGAGTCTGATAAAATGAAAGCCAAACGTAAAAGTTTTAAAGCTAGACATCGTAAAAATATAGCTAAAGGTAAAACATCTGCTGCATACTGGGCAGACAAGGTTAAGTGGTAATTATATGTGGACACCGTTAGCTCTTTTATGTTCTATGTATGTTAGTACGGAATGTACGACATTTGGTGGACCTGTATTTAAAACAGAAGCAATATGCTATCAACAATTACAAACTGTAGGAATGCCTTATTTAAAACAAAAATTTCCTGCTTCTAAAATAATAGATGTAAAATGTATAAACTGGGATAAAAATAATACAGGCACAGGTACTTAAAATTAAAAGGAAAACACAATGGCAAGTAAACTAACTCAATGGATTAACTCAAAGTTAAAAGCTAAAGGTATGTCTGCTAAAGAAGCTCAAAAAAATGCAGGTAAGTATTCTAGTATTGCAGCAGCTAAAAAAGCTGGTAGTCTTTACTATACCGATAAGAAGGGTAGAGTTATGATTGCAGCCTACGCTGAAGATTTAAAAGCTCCTATTAAATCTCCACCTCCAAAGAAAAGACCTAAAGCAGATGTAAAGTCAAATAAAGGTGCAGAAACTAGATTAAAAATAGCAAGGTTACGAATAAAATCAGGTGACAACGAAGCAAAAATAAGAGGACTAAATAAAAAAATATTAGATCTTAGTAAAGAAAAAATAGCTATAGCAGAAAACAAAACAAAAAAGAAAAAGAAACCTTCTAGTATTTTAGGCGGCAGAGCAAATGCTGCAACTATGATTATAGTTAAAGGTCCAAAGGGTCCATTAAAAAGAAAAGCTAACGCTACAGATAACGAAGTTAGTAACGAGCAGTTAAAACAAAAGGGAGGAAACACAAAAGGTTCTAGAGTAGTTGAAGCTGGTGATCGCTATAGAAAACCCGGTCAAGGAAAAGGTCGTGGACTAAGAGGAACAAATCCCGAAGAACCGTCATCAGGTAAAACAAAATATAAAAGAAGAAAAAGAAAATAAAAAGGAATATGTATTATGGATAAAATTAAAACATCTATTGCAAGTATTACTGAAATAGGAATATCACTTATTACACTATCTATCGTAGCTTCTATGCTAGTTGGATCAAGTAATCTGATATTCTTAGGTGATGCAGTCGCTAACATAGTAGATCTAATTGAAATGCTAGGCAGCGCAGGACTTGCAGGACTAATTGCTACAGGAATTGTACTGTACCTATTTGGTTGGTCAGGTTTCTGTGATTGCAAAAAGAAGTAAATACACATAACGGGGTTGCAATAAAAGCAATTTTATGTTATAACTAAGTATGGTATAACTTCCGTAGTAAGTCAGACTCCCTGACATACTTTATTAAAAAAAGGAATTATACTATGCTAAAAAAATTATGGCGCAGAGCAGTAGCTGCACAAGAACGAAGAGCCAACTACTGGAAATTACAAAACATGACTGACAAAGAATTGCGAGACATCGGTGTTGAGCGTTTTGAAATTAACAAAAGGATTTATAAACAATGAAGAAAAAAAGTGGTGGCTGTGCAGGTAGAGGCATGGATGTAATGAAATTAAAAACGGCTGGTAGTACAACTAAGAAAAAACCTTCTACTTATATGGCTGGTGGAATGGCAAAGAAAAAACCTGCAGCTAAGATGATGGGTGGCGGCATGGCTAAAAAGAAAAAGATGGGCTATGAAGCTGGTGGAATGTCAATGAAAAAACCTACTGGTGGACTAAAGAAACTACCTACTGCTGTACGTAACAAAATGGGTTACATGAATAAAGGTGGCATGGCAAAGAAGAAAGCTAAGTAATGTTAGCTCAACTTATATCCCCTGTCACTGGTCTTCTCGACAAGTTTATTGAAGATAAAGACCAAAAGAATGCTCTCGCTCACGAGATAAGCACTATGGCTGAACGCCACGCACAAGAACTAGCTATGTCTCAGATTAAAGTTAATCAAGAAGAGGCAAAGTCTGGTTCTTTGTTTATAGGAGGATGGCGACCTTTTGTAGGTTGGATCTGTGGAATTGCATTGCTGTATCACTTTATCTTGCAGCCTTGCATTTTATTCTTTGCTACAATGTTTGGAGCTACATTACCACCACTACCTGCATTTGACATGGGTAGTTTAATGACTGTATTAATGGGAATGTTAGGACTTGGCGGTTTACGTAGCTGGGAAAAGAGCAAAGGTATAGCTAAGAAATGAGTGCAGCAAACTTTTCTAAATGTTTAGATATGCTCCTACATCACGAAGGTGGTTTTGTAAATCATCCTGACGATCCGGGTGGCATGACAAACTTAGGTGTTACAAAAGCAGTATACGAAAAATACATCAAACGTAACGCTACTGAAGCTGAGATGAGAGCATTAACAAAGATTGATGTCTCACCTATATACAGAAGTAATTACTGGGATAGGGGGCATTGTGATGATCTACCTAGTGGAGTGGATTGGTCTGTGTTTGATTGGGGTGTTAATAGTGGAATGGGCAGGGCAGCAAAAGCGTTACAGAGGGTGGTTGGTGTTACTGCTGATGGTGCTATTGGTCCTATGACAATTAAAGCTACTCACGATATAAAACCTCAAGATGTAATAGTTAAGATGCACTCTTTTCGTCAAGCATTTTACGAAAGTCTTACTACCTTTAAAACATTTGGTAGAGGGTGGTCACGTAGAAATGATGAGACACTAGAAGCTGCATTAGAAATGGCAGGAGAATAATATGGCAAACAAAACTGTAGAAGCACCAAAAGGTTTTCACTGGATGAAGTCAGGTAAAGGATACAAGCTGATGAAAGGTGAATATAAACCTCACGCAGGTGCAGTAAAGAAAGCTTCGTTTGAAGTACAGAAAGTTCACAAAAAATGACACGAGTATTAACTGACAATCAAAAAAAGTTTTTAGAAGTATTGTTTGAAGAAGCAGGTGGTAGTCACGTTGCTGCAAAAAGACTTGCAGGTTACAGTGAAAATACACCAACTAAAGCTGTAACTGATTCTTTGAAAGATGAGATAGTAAGTGCAACAACTGACTACCTAGCTCAGATTGCACCTAAAGCTGCTGTAGCTATGGCTAGAGCATTAGATGATCCTACTGAGTTAGGCATACGAGATAAAATGTCAGCCGCTAAAGACTTATTAGATAGAGGTGGATTTGGTAAAGTAGATCGTGTAGATGTTAATTCATCTGGTGGCGGTGTATTTATATTACCAGCTAAAGAAGGTAAGAACGAATAAAACGTGAAGACTTAGGGTATTGGGAATTACCTAAACCTAAAAGAGGAAAAGAAAAACACTGGCACACTATTGCTAGAGTATCGTTAAAAACTGTACCGTTTGGTTATAAGATTAATGACAACAACGACAGATTATTAGATCCTGTACTTGATGAGCTAGAAGCACTAGAAGTAGCTAAAAAACATTTATTGCAGTATAGTTATAGAGAAGTAGCTCAGTGGTTATCAAGACAAACAGGCCGAAGTATATCCCACATGGGACTAAAGAAAAGAATAGACATTGAGCGAAAACGTAAAAAAACAGTTGCTATTAAACGTAGGCTTGCCCAGCGACTTGCCCAAACGCTCCAAGAAATCGAGAACCTCGAAACGCAAAAAGTCGGAACCTACTCTAGTTAAAAAAGTTGACGCTGTACCTGCTAAACCTCTAGCACCAGCATACGATGTACAAGAAGCTCAAGACGTAGTCTTCAAAGCTAATGAAGGACCACAGACAGACTTCTTGTCTTCATCGGAGAGAGAAGTACTTTACGGTGGGGCAGCAGGTGGTGGTAAATCTTACGCTATGTTAGCTGATCCACTACACGGATTAAACAACGCAAACTTTAGTGGACTACTAGTTCGGCACACTACAGAAGAACTAAGGGAACTTATACAGAAAAGCCAAGAGTTATATCCTCGTGCTATACCCGGTATAAAGTGGTCAGAAAGAAAAAGCCAATGGATTTCACCTAGAGGTGGTAGACTTTGGATGTCTTACTTAGACAAAGATATGGACGTTACTCGTTACCAAGGACAAGCTTTTAATTGGATAGGCTTTGACGAGTTAACACAGTGGAGTTCTCCTTACGCATGGGATTATATGAGATCTCGTTTACGTAGTGCATATTCTAAGGAATTAGGTTTGTACATGAGAGCTACAACAAACCCCGGAGGTGCAGGACATCAATGGGTTAAGAAAATGTTTATTGATCCTTCTCCTTATAACAAATCTTTTTGGGCTACTAACATTGAAACAGGCGACACTATTACATTTCCTAAAGGCCACACTAAAGAAGGCGAACCATTATTTAAACGTAGGTTTATACCTGCAAGTTTATTTGACAATCCATATTTATCTGAAGGTGGCGACTATGAAGCAATGCTTTTATCGTTACCTGAACATCAAAGAAAACAACTACTAGATGGAAACTGGGATGTTAACGAAGGTGCAGCATTCCCTGAATTTAACAGAAGTATACACGTAATTGATCCTTTTAAAATACCTCAAAGTTGGTCTAGATTTCGGGCCTGTGATTACGGATATGGGAGCCACACAGGTGTACTTTGGCTTGCAGTTTCTCCTAGTGATCAATTAATTGTGTACAGAGAATTATATTGTTCTAAAGTTACAGCGACAGACTTAGCTGATATGATCTTAAATGCTGAACAAGAAGACGGAACAATTAGATACGGTGTCTTGGATAGCTCCCTTTGGCATAAGAGAGGTGATACAGGTCCAAGCCTTGCAGAACAGATGAATATGAAGGGATGCAGATGGCGTCCTTCTGATCGTTCTAAAGGCTCACGAGTGGCAGGTAAAAACGAGCTACATAGACGCCTACAGGTAGACGAGTTTACAGACGAACCTCGCCTTGTATTCATGTCTACCTGTACAAATACAATATCGCAAATACCTGCGTTACCGCTAGATAAGAATAACTCAGAGGATGTAGATACTAAATCAGAAGACCACTTGTATGATGCTTTAAGATACGGTATAATGACACGACCTCGCAGTTCAATATGGGATTTTAACCCAGCAACACAACGATCAGGCTTTCAAGCGTCTGATCCTACATTTGGATACTAGTACCTATGACTGATACAAACAACTTTATGGAAACTGATGCGTCTTCTTCTTTAGATGACATTAAAGATACAGAAAATTCAGACGATCCTAAATCAGGAAGTATAGTTCAATTAGTTGAACAACGATTTAAAAAAGCTGAAGATGCCAGATTTATAGATGAACAACGATGGATGAGTGCTTATAGAAACTATAGAGGTTTATATTCAGACGATGTTAAGTTTACTGAAGCAGAAAGATCTAGAGTATTTGTTAAAGTAACTAAAACTAAAACTCTTGCTGCATACGGACAAATTGTAGATGTGTTATTTGGTAATAGTAACTTTCCATTATCGGTAAACCCTAGTCGTTTACCTGAAGGTGTAGCTGAAACAGTTTCGTTTGAGTCAGATAAACAAGGACAAAAAATAACTGAACAATCACAGGCTGCATTTTCTAAAGCAGATCCTGTAGAACGAAAGCCTTTGTTTAGTCCTGATGTTAAATTAGAACCCGGTGACACTTTAGATAGTCTTAGAGAAAGACTAGGGCCACTTGAAACACGACTAGATACAGTAGCTGATTTACTAATAGAAAACCCAGCAGTGTCTGCTACTGGTGTTACGTTTCATCCTGCAATGGTTGCAGCTAAAAAGATGGAAAAGAAAATACATGACCAACTAGAAGAAGCTAACGCTAATAAACAATTACGATTAGCTGCATTTGAGTTAGCTTTATTTGGCACAGGTATTATGAAAGGTCCACTTGCAATAAACAAAGAGTATCCTAATTGGGATGATGAAGGTAACTATGAGCCTGTAGTAAAAACTGTACCATCTACAAACTACGTATCAGTGTGGAACTTTTATCCTGACCCTGATGCAGCTAACATGGATGAAGCAGAGTATTGTTTAGAACGACACAAAATGTCTCGCTCACAAATGAGAGCGTTAAAAAAACGTCCTTTCTTTAGATCTAACGCAATAGATAACGCTGTTGAATTAGGTGAGTCCTACGAAAAGAAATGGTGGGAACAAGAAATGGAAGATGACGCACAGCAAAGTTCTGCAGAGCGTTACGATGTACAAGAGTTCTGGGGTTTTATGGATGTAGAAGTCTTAAAAGAACACGACATAGATGTACCAAAAGAATTAAAAGACTTAGATGAAGTAAGCGTAAATGTATGGGTTTGTAATGGACAAGTATTACGTTTAGTTATGAATCCCTTTAAACCAGCCATACTACCTTACTATGCTGTACCTTACGAAATTAACCCTTATAGTTTCTTTGGTGTAGGCATTGCTGAAAACATGGATGATACACAAACTCTTATGAATGGGTTTATGCGTATGGCTGTAGACAATGCTGTACTCAGCGGTAATTTACTTATAGAAGTAGACGAGACTAACTTAGTTCCCGGCCAAGACATGAGTGTGTATCCCGGTAAAGTATTTAGACGACAAGGTGGCGCACCGGGTCAAGGTATTTTTGGTACTAAGTTTCCTAATGTAGCTCAAGAAAATATGCAGCTATTTGATAAGGCTCGTGTACTAGCTGACGAAAGCACAGGCTTTCCTAGTTTTGCTCACGGACAGACAGGTATCCAAGGTGTAGGACGAACTGCATCAGGTATCTCCATGCTTATGGGTGCGGCAAATGGTAGCATACGAACAGTAGTTAAGAATGTTGACGATTATTTATTAGGACCATTAGGTAAAGCTTTCTTTAGTTTTAATATGCAGTTTGATTATGACTCAGACATTAAAGGTGATCTAGAAGTAAAAGCTGAAGGTACAGAAAGTTTGATGGCTAACGAAGTACGTAGTCAAAGACTCATGCAGTTTCTTGGTGTTGTACAAAATCCTGTTCTTGCACCTTTTGCAAAAATGGATTATATTATCAGAGAGATTGCTAAGTCTATGGATCTTGATCCTGAAAAACTTACAAACTCTATGGGTGACGCAGCTATACAAGCTGAGATCCTCAAGAAATTTCAAGCAGAAAATCCACCACCAGAGGTAGTACCTAATGCTCCACAGCAAGGTGCTCCTCAAACTAAACCTCCTGCAGGTGCTCAAGTACAGGACACTCAGGGATCAGGTGGTGGACAGGTAGGTACAGGAACAGCACCACTACCAGGAGAGCAAGGATTCACTGGTAACACTGGTGAAGGACAACAATGAGTTTAAAATTTTTAGTTAACGATAAAAAGCTATGGGATTCTTTAAACGAAGAGTTAGACCGAAGATTAAACTTTATCCATATACAAATGGAACAAACTCTTAAGTCAGAAGATCTATATAGACTCCAAGGTGAAGCAAGAGCCTTACGTAAAATAAAGCAACTAAGGGATCAAATTAATGACAGAGCAGATGCAAACTTCAGCCCTTGATGAGGGTGGTCTAAAAGATGATGGGATGAACGCAGACCCTGTGTCAGGAAACGAAGTACCGTCAGGTTCTATGGCTTCTGAGGTTAGAGATGATATCCCTGCTCAACTCTCTGAGGGTGAGTACGTTGTTCCTGCTGATGTTGTTAGATACTATGGTGTCAAGTTCTTTGAAGATCTGAGAGAAGAAGCTAAACGTGGTCTTGCAGATATGGAAGCCAATGGTCGTATAGGTGGAGAGCCTGTGCCTGAAGGAGGTCCTATAAACGAAGCTGATCTATCTCCTGAAGAAATGCAGATGCTACAAGAGATGATGTCGGGAATGGCAGTAGGTGGTCAAGTACAAAACCCTTACCTACAGCAACAACAACTATATAGAGAACCTGCACCTAAAGCTATGGGTAATCCTACAATGGCAATGAGTGATGGGGGTGATACAGTTCCTACGGTAGCACAAACACAAGAACAGATTCTTCAAGCAGGGCAAGATAACAAACCTTATAC
>Ga0181395_1001027_pt1 | contig 11556 bp, 7 predicted proteins | sample 18SPOviralmetaG_FD_130124 | JGI IMG/M metagenome (GOLD analysis project Ga0181395, IMG submission 130124) | Marine viral communities from the oligotrophic San Pedro Time Series (SPOT) site, San Pedro Channel, CA, USA - 18 SPOT_SRF_2010-12-16 | ecosystem: Environmental > Aquatic > Marine > Strait...
ATCTTAGATCTGATCTACCAAGAGTACGATCTGACCTATTATCAGCATTAGGATAGCAATCCCCTTCAATTACCAAGCCATCACTATTTGTACGACATTTGGTACTGTTGTCGTAATAGAGTTCTACGGCTCCGTTTTCTACTGCACGAATATACTGTTCATTACCAGCAGCATTTGCAAGTTGAATATCAGCACATAAGAAAGCAAGTACTCCTGTTGTGTTTTGTATTATGGAATTACCACCATCATGATAGATTTGTAGATCTTGACCTGTGCCAAATTCAATCATTCCATTGTCATCACAACGTAGCCTAGTCGTACCCCAAGACACACCTGTTGAAGTTGTCTCAAAATGTTTAGCGTTGTCGTAATAGAGTTCTACGGCTCCGTCACCAATCATCTTTACTAAATTCTCGCCACCAGCAGTTCTAAAGTACTGATCGTCAGCATCTATATAATGAGCACCGCCGTTTGTGGTTTTTATATTTAAGAATCCAGTCGTATTGTTGAAGTAAGAATTAGATCCATCATGGTAGATTTGTAGATCTGTACCTGTTCCAAAATGAGCTTTATAACCATCACCTAAATAGATATGTCCTGAGTTGTTTAAGTTTCCATGATGTAAATTTACCCCATTAGACATGGTGGAAAACTTAAGTGTGTCGTCGTAATAGAGCTGAACATCTCCGTTTTCTGATGCAAGTAATTGTGTTTCACCACCATTGCGATCCATTACACGGAATGCAGCAGCGTTAGCCCTTAATTCTCCTGTGCCATTTTGATAAAGGTAGCTATTTGAGCCATCATGATAGATTTGTAGATCATCTCCTTGTCCAATATTTATCTTGACATTATCAGGTGCCCAGAGATTTGAACCTTCTAATTTAACTCCATTGGCAGTTGTTGAAAGCTTCTTAGCGTTATTGTAATAAAGTTCTACGGCTCCGTCTTCTATAAATCTTGCAACAATTTCACTATTAGCTTCATTAACCATTCTGGTTTCTTGAGCACGTATTTTTAAATAACGTGTTCCTGTAGTCCCATGAACAAATGAATCTGTTCCATCATGGTAGATTTGTAGGTCATCACCAGTTCCGAAATTAGCCTTTACACTATCTACGAATCTTAAATCACCTGCACTATTTATATTCCATTTCTGTGTACCATTAGCAGAATATCCAATAGCATTTGAACCTGAATTATAGAATCCAGTACCTGCATCTCCAACAGAAAAGGCAGGTGTTGTAGCGTTAGAAGAAGTAACTCTTACCTGTCCATTACTAGCGTTTCCGTAACTCGTTGTCTCAAGCTTCTTTGAATTGTCGTAATAGAGTTCTACAGCTCCGTTAGCGGTGGCAGTAATTGCACTTTCAGTGTTATTAACAAGTAACTGAGTAGAAGTATTACTCTTTATATATAATGCTCCTGTATTACTATCAATGGTTGAGTCCGTCCCGTCATGGAAGAGTTGTAAATCATCTCCTGCTCCAGCTATCAGCTTCCCATTGTCTGCCGTACAGTGAAGATTACCACTTACGTTTAAACCACCTGTTACACTGGCTCCGCCAGAATTTGTTGCAATTTTCAGTGCGTTGTCGCAATAAAGTTCTACGGCTCCGTCTGTGATAGCTCTAAGCATGTTCTCAGCACCATGCCTTAGATTTATAGCTTGCGCAGAATCACATACTAAGTTTAAGTTACCTGTATCATTATCAATAAAAGAGTCTGTTCCATCATGATATATTTGTAGATCTGACCCAGTCCCGATTAATAACTTCTTACTATCTCCTAGATGAATATGCTCTGAACTTGTCCAAGCATCTGTTGAATCAACCCAGTTCCAAGTTTTATCACCATCACTTGAATCAATTGTTATTCCTGCACCATCAACAGCAGCATCATTACCATTACCTTTTGCAATTTCAATATTTTTATCTTTAACAGTCAGCGTAGTCGTATCAATCGTTGTAGTCGTTCCACTGACAGTTAAATTTGCACTCAACGTCACATTCTGGGAGCTATCAACAGAGATCGCAGCAGTACCACCTGTGCTTATAACAAAAGTATCTGAACCTCCACTAATTCCTGAATTTGTATCTGAGTTAAAACTAAACGCTGGAGCAGCAGCACTACCATCTGGAGCTTTACCTAAAACATTCGCAAAGGTAATCTTTTTATTGACTTCTACGCCACTAGCATCTACATCAAGAATCGCAAAGGTATCCCCTGACGCTGGAGCCGTTAAGGCTGTAAACTCTGAAATTTTGCGGTTTGCCATTTACGTTTTGATGACGTACATCATGGCAATGTTTCTTGGTCTACTTTCGCTTCCTCCTCTCAATCCTGTACTTCCTGTAAAAGTGTGATTGTGACTAGCATCTATATTTAAAGTTCCTGTCGCACTTGTGTCAGCATGTTCTGGAGTCAGACTACCTTGAGTATTAGACCCTCGACTAAGTATCCCTGAAGTTGCTCCATTTTGAAATGTCTCTGATATTTTAGTAGCCGATCCAGTTAGAGATTTAGTATGAACACTTAAACTCCCAGAAGCGTGGTCGTGTGATTCGTTTTGATCTCCTTGAGAGGTAGCAATTGATCGTCCAGAGTCAGTGCCTTTACCATTATCAAAACCTCTTATAAATTCACCTCTTAAATCTGGCAGATTAAAAGTTGAACTTCCGTTCCCTGCGCCGTAAGCATCACCAATAACAGCAAACAAAGCTGCATAAGTTGTACGACTAACAGCAGCACCATTACATTCCAAATAATCAGAGGGAACAGTCGCAACTGCTATACAAAAGACCGCACCAGATGGGACACCTTGAACAGTTGAGAATGAAAGCGCACCCGATCCATTCGTTTGCAAAAATTGCCCATTTGAACCATCAGCCGATGGCAGCGTCAAAGTAAGGTTTGAACTAACAGTAGAGGCAGCTTGCAACGCTACATAATGACTACTATCCGAATCTGCGAGTCTTATATCTCCTTGAGCTTGGATCGTTACGCCATTACTATCAATAATTGCTCTTTCCGTTCCAGCAGTTGATAATCCAATCGTGTTTGCTGATTTTCTAAACAGTCCTGTATCAGCATCTCCATCAAAAGCTATTGCTGGTGTACTCGCTCCTGACGCATCATCAGCCAAGATGACACCAGTCATCGTGCCACCTGATCTAAGCAATAAACCTAAATTATCTTCTCCTACATCTCCTATCTCTCTAAAATTTGACCCGTCATAAACTTTTAATTTGTCATCACTAGATTTTCCGTAAAGCATGAACTTTACAGGGTTACTAGGATCTGATCCGCCGCTATTATTTGTTTTTATCGCATCAAGAATACTATTAATGTCGGCACGAACAACATTACCTGCGGCGTTATCAACTGTAAAATTCGTGACCTGTGACACTAGGCTTTTACGTTTTGATTCATTCTATACCCCTTTGCCGAATCCTACAGCCTGATAAGTAAAGTTTTTATCAAGAGCAGTCGAAGATGAGCCATTCATAAACTTAACTGTAAAACCTGTACCTGAAACACTTGTAATTGTAAAATAATCACCATTAGCCATGTTTTGTGCAGTAATACCAATTGAAGGCAAATAAGAATTAGCACCACCAAGAGAAGCAGTCCCAACAAAGAACGGTTTTGCAAATGTAATTGCTTTTCCTCCCGCAGTTGTTCCTGATGCAATGGTTGTTGTACTTTGCTCTGTCCTAGATGGAAGAATTGCTGTATATCCTAATTGCTGTACGTTAATATTTTGGTTTGTGTTTGTTGAAGATAAATTTGCCTTAAATTGAAATGCTCTTGCTTTAAATTCTCCATTAGCAAAAACATTAAACGAACCATAACTAGAAGCATCTGTACTTGTTTTTACAAAGACTTGGCAATCAGTATCGTTAGCTGGATCACCATCGAAATTTGCAACACTATCAAAATCAGCCCAAGAATCAATGTTATTACCAACCAGAACACCAAGACTTTGAATATGTCTTCTTAAGGTCAGTGTAAAGACACCACCTAAATCTAAAGTATCCGCAAATTCATAAGTTCCTGTCAGGTTTGCTGATGGATCTGTTAGCTGTAACGCACCACTTGAATAACTGACATTTGTTTTACTTCCGCTAAACGGTGTCCCTAATAAGTCTTCCCGTTTTGTTAAAACTGCTAATTCTTGTCCTACATCTGGAAGATCAATAATAATGCTTGTTTCCCCTGCTGAAAAACGTAATCCATCATCTTGGAATTTTAAAATGTACTCACCTTCTAAAGCAGGTACAACAGCTTCAGATGTGTTTCCTGCGAGTGCATTTACAAGATCAACTGAACCTGCAAACGTGCCAGATCCATCCGTCCTATTGGAGTGCCTGACATAAACACGTCCTCCATGCAAAACGTCAGCATCGGTTGATTTATCCCACCTCAACCTCATTAAATGATCTCCAATAGGCTCTGCTGTTAAATTTGCAATATCGGCTGGTAAAGCTGTTTTACCACTTGCATTAAAGGTTGCATCTAAAGAGGTAGGAGAAGTTTCTAATAATGCGTTAAAAGAAAATATCTGAAATTCATACGCTCCAGCTTCACTATTATCAATATGAATATCAGGTCTAAAAACAATCTGACTTTCATAGTTTCCATTTTCAAATCTATATTGAACTAAATATTGATTAACTCCATTAACAGGAACCCAAGTAACAAATAACCTTGAGATAGCAACGCCATTCCTTGTAACAGTCTTTTCTTCAAAATCAACAGAAGTTGGCGGTTCTGCTGGTGCGTTTAATATTGATACATTTCTTGCAGGTAAGGCTAAGCCTTCTTCAATATTGGCGTATTTATTTGGTCTATAAGATAAAGCTGTAATTTTATAATTAATCCCATTCGCTTCTTCTACTGTTATCACTCTAAATTTTTGAGCTTCAATTGTATCGCTAAATAAAAACCATATTGCATTTACATTAGGTGCTTCAGATAAAGCAGAATCTAAACTAATCACGCCACTTGTAACACTTAAAACATTTTTTGTTTCGACAGAATTATCAGGCATTTGAACACTACATTTTTTATTTGCTCCACCAAATGTTGACAAGCCTTGTGTATCATCAACAGTAATTGCAGTTGTAGTTGCAGTGTTTATACGTCCTGATCGTCTAGCACCACTACGAACTGGATCATTTACATCTATAACTGCTCCAGGTCTAATTGATACTCCTGTATCAACAGATGTAGTAAAAGAAATAACTTCTGACTCATTTTGTTCAGCAAAAAGTATTGCCTTCCCTAATCTTTGAGCTTGACCACGACTCGTGCAAGCAAAAGCCCTTACATCTTTTTTAACAACGCCAAGTTTAGTTTTAGCAGTGCTATCTTCTACAATTTCATAATCTATTTCTCTTGAATCCATATTGTAATAACTAACAGCTACTACAGAATGTCTTGTTTTTAATGATGAACCAGAATAGTCAAAGCCTTCTTCCGTTACATTTGCAAGACTGAATAAAAAACTTGCATCAGTAGGTTTATCTTGTGCAATTGTTATTGTTCCTGCACTCCAAATAGGCATACATCTCATCACTCCACATAATTCTTCAATTAAATTAAACGCTTCTTTTGCCGATAAAATATTTACATTGCAGCTAAATCTTGCTTCTGTATTTCCAAAACCATCATCAACTAATGTATTAGCAAATTTAGAAGCATCGACAAAACTAAATAAATCTAAATTACTATCAGCAATATGATCGCCTAATCCGTATCTAGTCGTTGTAAGAAGATCAAGTAACACCATCGCAGGGCATGAACACCACTGCGCTGCACCCATTGTTCCATTAAATATATAACCAGTCGGATAAATAATCCTACCTGTAGCACTATCAACAGTAGGAGTGCCAGAACCAGATGCTCCTGCACCTGGAATCCTTATTTTGACACCTCTTATTCTATATTTTCTATTTGGAATATTGCTTACTATTTTACTATCAAGGGTTAAGGCAGCATAAGCACTATTTGCATAAGCTTGATGATCGTCTACCAACTCTTGCATTGACAAGACGTTAAAAGCATTTATCAATGAAGCACTTGTACTATCAGCAGTTACACGAACAACTTTTATATCAACAGGAAAAGCACCGCTAATATTAACTCTGTAATCTTTTGAATATGAATCACCTGTACGACCTGTGATCGTATCCGAAATCACATCGGAATAACCACCTGAATTGTATTGAATTTGTATTTTTAATTGAACACTACCTCCTAATAAATCACCATTATCTTTTGCCTCTTGCAATTGAGGGAAGTTAATTGTAACTCGAACAGCATCAACAGTTGTTGTTGTAATTTGTTGAGTAACACCACCATTGGCAACGGTACAGGCTCTAGGGAAACCAGAAACAGGACTAGACGACTGTTGTATTCCTGGTATATATGTTTGACCAGACGTACCAAAACGAGGAGTAAAAGTTACATCTTGATAGTTATAATCTGTTGCTTGAGGATTTGTAGAATCTGCACTTGAATTAAGAATAGGAGTGTTATCTAAATAAACATCTTTTAACGCAGCAGTATTATATGCAGTTGTTCCTTGTGTTCTGTTTTCTTTCGATGCAGTAGCAAAGCCTTCAATTTCCCCTTCACTGATTAAGTCCTGAAGAGTTACAAACTGACGACTATTTAAGGTGTCAGGCGCACGAGTTGGTTTAGGTGGAGATTGCTGTTTATTACCACCACCTGCTCCTCGTATTACTTTCGTCATGCTGTCACCTGATCAGTCGTTAAGTTCATACTAATAACAGTAGAGCCTGTAAATATTTCTCCATACACGATTGGATGCGTTGTCCCTGCTCTAGATGTGTTTGGCGTTCCACCAAAGTCGAAAGAAATCCGTGGATCTTGATCGTTTTCAAACTTTTCTGGCTTTGGAGTGGGAAATAACATTCCTGATACTCCAGATAGTGCTAAAGCAATTCCGATATTTCCTGCTGCCGCCCATAATGCAGAACCTCCCATTCCTGCTGCATACGGGACTCCACCCCAAGCAGTAAAGCCTCCTAGTCCTAGACTTGTTCCCCCAGAAGCTACAGCTAGACCAATCAAAGCAGCACCAGCAAGTAGCTTTCCCGTTCCTCCTCCAGCACCAGCAATCACAGGAACAATCTTGATTTCTTCTGCTACTGGATAATGAATTTCTTCTTCTCCTATATCATTTCCATCTGTTAGAACCTGATAATGTCGTGTATTCATGTGTGCCTCTAATTGAGGCCAGTTCATTAATAAAAACCTTATAGAGTCTCCAACACTATTTACATGAGCATCTAATTCACTATGCCCTGTGATCTCTCTTAGATCACCATACAATTTAATTGTTTTCAACATACCGATACTTGCCTCCCGTACATTTTAGCAACCATTCGGAATAAGGTTCCTGACAACTTAAGCGATCTGCTAAATGATGTAAAACTTCCCCGTTTAAAAAGATTGCAGCATGATTTAAACCTTTACCCATAATTGACATTAATAAAACATCCCCGTTTTCTAATCTTTCATCTGGTTTTAATAAACGAAAATTTGCTAATTCTGCTGCTTCTTCAAATACTGGTTTTTCTAAAAACTCTTCAGGTGTAACAGGTCTTTCCCAGTCAATTAATTCAATTCCTTTCTCTTCTCGATACCAATCTCTAACTAAGGTATAACAATCAGTAATACCCCAACACCACGGTCTACCCTTTAACGCTGGCTTATATCCTGTTGGTTCGTAATATCCCCATTGTTCTGTTTTTGGATTAACAATATGCCAAGGCAAACTACCTGCTTCACAACTAACTTTATCTGCTTCACTTGCTACGGCTGGCGTTGTTGGATGCGAATGTATAACGCTAACGATTTGACCTAAACTATCTGCTTTAACATAATCTTCTGGGTCTAAAATAAAACATTGATGAGAATAAGTTGATAAATTACGACAAGGATAATAAACTTTTTTACCTTTAATATTTAATAACAAGCCAACAGATTCTTTCGGCTCTTCTTCTTTTGCATGTTTTAATGCTTTTTCTTTCCAAGCCATTAAATAAATGTACCAATAGAAGGGAATATATCCCTTGTGCATTGTCTTTTAGGTAATCTAATTCCTGCCAAATCACTAACACTAGCAAGCTCAAAAGTAACAACATTTCTATTCTCAGTAACTTTTCTATCTATATAATATATTTCTCTAGGAAATTCATTGTTAGCAGCAGTACCAGGACTAACAGATTCTTGTGCAAATAAATCACTATCTTCTAAAGCAATATAATCTGTTGAATTTTCTTGAACAAAAAGACCGTTAGATGCAAAGTTAGTTTCATCTAAGAACTTAGCTAATGTTCTAATTCTTGTTACTTTTGCACCTGTTAAATCATTACCTGCTGTTATTAAATTAACCTCTAACATTACAGCACTAATCAAAGACAAAGCATTACTAATTGTTATTTGTGGTCTAGGAAGTTGCCCTTTTTGAAAAGCGAATCCACTTGCTTCTATTGGATAACGTAAATACTCATTACTTTGCCAAACAACTTTTCCATTCAAATCTAAATTACTACCTGCATGAAATCTATATGTCATGGTTGTTTGACTACCATGCAATGTTGAATCTAATTCAAGTTCAAATAATTCAATAATTGCAGAAGGATTGGTCTTCTGTAGATCACTAATAATTGGATCTAGACTCATGGCTCAAATACTTCCCTAAATGTTGCTGTAATAATCGCTCTATCTAAATATGGAATTGATTTATTCCATGAATCGCAAACGTATTTAGAAGATGAACTTTCACCATGAGGAGTCCAATCAAAACTTGCTTGATCTAAAGCTCTTGCATCTAAAAATGTTTCTATGGTGTCTGAATCTGTTTCAGTAACGTCAAATTTTAAAGAATAAACTTTTGGATTCGTATGTGCATCCAAGCCGAATAGAATTCGATGTTCATACCCATCAGCAAAACGAACTGTGCGTTGAACAGGTTTTGATCTTTTTTGAAACCCGTAGACTGGATCAATCGAAGGAAAAGTTGCCATTATGCTAGAAGTCCTCCAGGTCGTTGCTGATTCACAATTTCAGCTTGAATTGCTGCTCCTAAGATAGATCCTAATTCTTCTGCTTGCCCTGAATCACCTTCAACGGAAGAGCCAGAAGCATCTACGTTGACCACAATATTGCCAACACCTGCACCAGAAGCTTCAACACCTAAACGACCACCTGTGCCTCTACGAAGGGGCATAATTGCTTCTGGCCCTGCCTCACCCATGATGCCCGTTCCATTCTTGAAGGGGAAGATATAAGGAGAATTGACGATACCTCCTTTTGCAAAAGGTACAATTCCGTTTTGAGCAAAAACATTTCCTTTTGCGCTTGGAAGCAAATTCTTAAGGAAAGGAATACCAGACATAGTGTTCAGCATTGCTTGCCTAACAGCAATTCTTGTTAAATCAGCAATCACAGAACGAGCAAAATCTTTAAAGTTCATTTTTCCTGTCATTACGAAATTAACCAACGCATCTTCCATTTTCTTAAATGCGTTTTCTGTTGCTGTTTTTATTTGGGTGTACACATCTTGAGCTGTAGAACCAAATGATTTGATTCCTTCTTTTAAGCCATCAAAAGCTGTCTTACCGTCTTCGCTGCCACCACCTTTATTTTTACTGCCATCTCCCTTTGCAGTACCGAATTGAAGATTAGGTAAACTAAATAACTCTTCAAGTTTTTTATTAACTCTATCTTCATAAAGAACTGCAATTTCAGCAGCCTCATTTTCTGCTATTCCTAATCTATCCATCAATAACTTACGATATTCAGCTTTAAATTCTGTAGATCTTTTTGAACCTTCTGGTATTCCTCTTGCATCAACATTTCCCAACGCCTCTTTTCTTAAATCTAAAAGTGGTCGATCTTTCCATTTGTTATATCCAGGTTGAGATCTCATCATTTCTTTATATTGACCTTCTAATATGTCTTCCTTGATCTGATCAGTAAGAGCATTTAATGTTCTACCCATCCATTCAAAAACTGGTTTAAGTACATTAAATATTGTCTTAGCTACTTCTTTCATTATATAAACAACATCCTCTGCCCATACAGCAAACTCAGCAATATTTCTCTTTAGTTTTTCCTCATTATCAAGTGACCAATTTACTAAATCTGTTGCCCAATCTTGGAAGCCAGCTCCTACAACTTGGAAGAATCCTCCGAATTTTATCTCAGCCATGCTTAAAGCCAATGTCAATCGTTGACCTGCCTTTTCTGGAGAATCTGCTAATTGATCAGCGATTTGACTATATCTTTCAAAAATGCTTTCAGAAAATTTAACAAAATTCGTTAAATCAACTTCTCCACGTTCTAACATTTTATCTAATTCTTTTGTAGTTATCCCCATAGCATCGGCAAAGATCGTAAACGCGCCAGGCAATCTTTCACCGATTTGTTGTCTCAATTCCTCGGCTGAAACCTTACCTTTACTGAATACCTGTGCAGCAGCAACTAAGGCACTATTTAGATCATGCGTACTGCCACCTGTTGCAAGGATCGCAGCCGACATGCCTTTAAATACTTTTATGGTTTCTTCCGTACTAAAACCTGCTCCTGTAATACTTGCTTTTAATCTTGTAAATTGTCTAATTGCATCTTTTTGAGGTATTAAGAATTGCTTGGAAATTTCCGTCATACCTTTCATACTTTTATTGAAATCCTCTTGACTATCGCTAATACCAGCTAAAGCGATTTGATAACCTCTAAATTGAGCAACATTTTCTGCTATCCCTCCAGCAGCCTTTCTAACCATCCCTACTTGTGCGCCAATCGCACCACCAACCAATGCCCCTCCTGGGCCTCCCATTAGTCCTAGAGTCGCACCTATAGCACCTTCAGGGCCACCAAATACAGCAGAACCAGCAACAGCACCAATTCCCCTCGCCATATTGCCAAAACCGCCTCTTCTCGCCTGTGTCTTAGCTAATTGAGCATCAAGTCTTGCCGCCTCTGCAGTGGCAATCTTAAATTCATTACTTCCAATCCTGACGCTATTAGCAAGCTCTCTCCATGCTGCTGAAAACTGCCTTGTTGTATTAACACTTTTAACTGCTCTTTGTTCTTTTTCTTTCAGAACAGCGGTAAAACGCTTGAAATTAAAATTTGCCTTAGCTGTATCTCTTCCTAAATTAGATAATGAACGTGAAAGTCTTGTAAGGTTCTTGTCGCCAGTAACGCCAACCTTAACTCTTAATTCAGTTGTAGCAGAACCAGCCATTACTTCTTCTTATTCATACAGGACAAAGCTGCCATTTCCATGACTTGAATCCCCTCAAAGAGAACGACAGGATCTTTAACTTCATACAGTTTACATAAGTATTCGAGAGATGAATAATTTAATCCTGTCATCCCACTCATACTGACATTCCACTGAGTTGCAAGCCTTGTAAACATAATAACTATTTCCCAGTTCTTTTCCCATACTTCAAAATCACTATTAATCGTTTCTTGTTTTGCGGCTGCAATTTGTTCAGGTGTTGCACCAAA
>Ga0181395_1001030_pt1 | contig 11527 bp, 15 predicted proteins | sample 18SPOviralmetaG_FD_130124 | JGI IMG/M metagenome (GOLD analysis project Ga0181395, IMG submission 130124) | Marine viral communities from the oligotrophic San Pedro Time Series (SPOT) site, San Pedro Channel, CA, USA - 18 SPOT_SRF_2010-12-16 | ecosystem: Environmental > Aquatic > Marine > Strait...
TCAAGAAATTTTAATAAACCCATCTCATCGAACTCTTCTGGTTCTATACCAAAATCTTGTAATATCTTTTCAGGACCATCTGGATGTAGTGGTGGTTCTATTCTTGTAGCAGATACCACCTTACCTCTCTCTAAATGTTTCAGAACTTCCACATCCATATTAGGACAAGCGTACATATCTGCATGATATATCATAACGATATCACTCGTAGCCATTTCTACTAATGTATCATACAGTATTGTATGTCCCAATCTCGTAGGTCCTTCATTACGATGTATCTTAACATTCTTATCTTTTTCAGCAATCTCTTTCATCCATTCCCAAGTTCCATCATCAGAGAAATCATCAGCCCAACATATCTCGTGTCGGTATCCAAGATTCTTTCTGATACTATTATAAGACCATTGTAGGTATTTTAGATTGTTTCTACTTGGTTGTATAAAACTAATTGGTTTCATATTTTTTCTCCATAACCTTTCTAATTCTGTAAGATAGTAATCTGGTTTAACTTTAGCGTTGTGTTTATCTATCGTGTATAGTTCATCTAAATCATACACACTCTCTAAATCAATTAGACTTATTCTACCATCTATTGTAATGAGATTAGACGCAACTAAATCATAGAAGAACATATTTGTTACATCTACACAAGCTAACATCTTTTGATAAAATGGTTCGGGAACCCTATCGAACTCTGAACCTAATTGTTCACCAGCTTTTGTTACATAACCAACTATCTCATCCTCATCAACAATAATTGATGTTAGTGCTGGTGCAACCTCATCAAAGAAACCAGCTTTAAGAGCTTTTATAAAGTTCTCTCTACGACAATAGTCCTTATCAAATATCTTATAATAAACACCATCCCCTTTGAGAACCATTCTACCGTGATTTACACCATCAACAACCCTACCAGCTTTGTTTAGTATTACACCAAGAGAACCTAAATCTATATCACTTAATTGTATTTTATTCATACTCACCTTCATAATTACCCATCAGATAGTTCATAAAGGTATCAATTTGAGATTCTATTTGTTCAAATACTGACTCGGACATTTTATGATTTTCTTCAGCAATTATCTCAATATCCTCACCGGATTTAGCCACCCTTCTCCTATCAGGTCTAGTAATCATTTTTCTTGAACCAGCCCAATGGTGATATATCATGTTCTCATAGACTCCAAAATATAATGGATGTAGATTCACTTGATTACTTCTTTCTATTGGATAGTAATCGTAATCATTCTTAGATAACCAGTCAATGACACCATCCCACCAAGTTCCTGTTCCATGGTCTATTATAGTGTTCAGATAAGGTTCTAAATCACCTTCTAAAATATGTTTAGCTTTAAATAACATAAACATTGGATGAGGAATCTTACGAGTGTTATCTATTTCGTGTTCTGGTTCTTGACAAGAAACAAATGGATAATCTTTTAACTTTTCATTCATAAAAGAACTTATCGGTTTTATTGGAAATGCATCTGAATCTAGTAATAAAACCTTATCATCTAATTTAGCATTTTTATGAATGAAATCTAATAATAATTTCATTGATTCAGTCCAATGACCACTACCATCTAAAGCTCCATCAAATTTGTCTTTATGTTCATCATAGTTTTCACCTAATCTAGTGTAAACTTTATATTCCTCATCTACAAACTTTTCTAATTGTTTCTTTTGAATATCAACCCACTTATCTTTATAATGAATAGTTAATATGTGAATCATAAGTAACGCTCCTCAATCCATTTGTTAGTCCAATAAATCACATAATCTATGTCTTCCTCTTTCATTCTATTGTGAACTGGTAACGATATCAGTTTAACCCATTCCTTTTCACATATTGGATATTCCCTATTCTGATGTAATGGATCATATTTATACAATGGTTTGAAATGAACTGATGTGTGTATCTTTTTACTAGCTAAATAATCTATTAAATCATCTCTTGTTGTTGAACTATGTCCACTACCATCTGGAGCTATATTTGTATACTTTGGTGGTAGTTTAGCACAATAGTATTGTACAGTTTCTGTATGATGTGGTCTCTCTATGATAGGATGTAATTCTTCATTATATCGTCTCTGTACATGTCTACGAAATTCCAAATTAGCTGGTAATTTCTTCATCTGTTCTAAACAAATAGCAGCCATAATATCAATCATATAATATTTGTAACCAACTAAATCCACTTGATAATCCCAAGCATATCCTGGTTTTGCACCACTAGCTCTACTCCAAGTAGATGATACCCCAAACCAAGTCATCTCTCTACACTTTTCAATTAAATCTTTATCATCACTTGTTATCATTCCACCATCACCACAAGGCATCGTTTTAACCGCTTGAAATGACCACACAGCAGCATCTCCACCTAACCCTGCGCCTGGAGTATAACAACTATGAGCAGTATCTTCAAGTATGAACCCACCAAATACCTTTCTTAGAGCTTCATAATCACAAGGTACGCCAGCTTGATTTACAGCTATCAGTACTTCACTATTTGGTTTCTTATACTTTTCTACATCCTTTGGGTCTATACACATTGTGTCTGGTAACACATCAACTATATTAGATGTAAACCCATTCCATAGTGGAATCATAGCTGTAGCTATAAAGGATATTGCTGGATTGATTACATCTATATCTTTCAATCCCAAAGCTTTCATAACCAAGTCTTGACCATGTGACGCACTTGTAACAGCACAAGCATATTTATGTCCAACCATTTCCGCAAACTTCTCCTCAAACTCTGCTACTTTAGGACCTTTACCCCACCATCCACTCTCTATTACTTCTTGTAATGCCTCTACTTCTTCTTTGCCACCTTTAGGCGCTAATACAGGCAACATTATATCTCTAACTTTCATTATTATTCTCCGAAAATACTTCTACCATTAAAACGTTTTTATCATTTATCATTATATACCTACCATCCTTACATTTAAACTTTGTAAATTGACCTTGTTCAATTGAAAGTGTATCTATACCATGAATGGTTTTTCTATAACCTTCTTTAAAATGAATTATCTGTGTAACATATCTACCCTCATGTGCAACCGAAGATAGTAAATTTTTATCTTTCATTAATTAACCAAACCTTTCTGATTGTCTACCATTTTTTAGTAACTTTAATTTATGAAAATCGTAATCCTCTGAATATTTACAATTCTCATACAAAGCTCTGACAGGAGTTCCCTCTACACCATCTCTCAAATTCTCTATCATTGCTATTTCAAACCCACAATTGTAAGCATGTGTATAAACATCTGTATGAGAATCTATTTTATAGTTTGGATTTTTAATACCATCGGTGTCTACGTACAACTTCTGATATAATTCTGAAAATTTATCCATATTCTCTGAGTTAGAAAAGAATATCCAATCATCTAGTCTCGGATTGTGAGGCATAAAGTTATTATTATATGGGCTGTAAAATATATTAGTATCTTCAAATATACTGAAATCAATATTAACCATCCAAGCCCAATCAACTCTTGACATCACTACTAAATCATATTTCATATTGTTTTCTTCTTCATATTCTTTTTTTAACCTTATAGATTCTTTAAAAGAATACCAACGACTCACCATAAACTCTTTTCTTATTTCTCCGGTTAGGTCTGTCCATTTCGAACCAAACTCAATTTGTGGTTCTATCAAATGTTTTTTTGGTTTATATAAATCTACCAAACCATCAGCATATTCAACACTCCAATTATGTATAAAAACATCTACATCATTTATATCAAATACGTACTTTTTCCAATGCTCATATCCAATTCTATAGTCCACATCACCCTCTATGGTGTAAGTCCTTTTATTAGAATACAAAGCACCTACATTACCACAAAAACAAACAGCTATTTTCATATAATCAAATCCTTTAGTTTATCTGTAATAGTATCTTTTATTTTATTATCTATATCAGGTTTTATTTTTATAAACTCATCATCTGAAAAAACATAGTGTCCACAAATTTTTATCAACTCTTTTTTATTTTCTTCGGGCTTAAAACTTTTGTCCACCCACTTTTCCCATCTCTTTGAATCATAACAAATCTGATAATAATCTTCTATGTCATCTCCCATTTCATCTAAATAACATAGTGTTTCCAATTGTCCAAACTCAGGTGCTATATTTATCGAGTCTAATCCTAAATCAAACCTATCCTTGTATTCTTTATTGGATAAGTAATCACCATTATGTTCTTTACTTTTCTTACCAAATTTTTTACAGACGGAAACCATCTTCTCTAATCTATCAGGATCGAATGTGCCTGTATTAGTCTGTTTACCTAAATCTAATCCAACTCCTGATTGTACAACCACATACTCTATATTATCAAATATCTTCGGCATCAACTCTGATTCTAATCTTCTCAACAAATTTTGTAATTCATAATCTTCAAATCTTCTTATAGATTCCTCAGTTCCAATTTCAAACTTAATTTCAGAATTTCGTAAGTATATAAAATTTATATTGTTTATCGTTTCTTGTAACCCCTCACTATAATCTTGATATACTTTCCAAGGGTCTATATGAATAATATCAAAATACATTGAATCATGTATAAAAGAATTAATACCATTATCAGAAGAATATCCTTGACCTACACCACCATGATCTCTCTGTATTGGAACTCTACCATTTACATATGTTGCAAATTCACCAGTAGTCCAATTGTTCACATAACCACCATTATAATCTACTTGTCGTCTTGATGGTATGAATCCAAAGTCACCACCAAACTCAATGATAGCATCAACTACATTTTTACTCATTGGGCCGATAAAATACTTCATTTTATTTCCTCCGTTAACATAACTCTCCCTAAATAATATAGTAAGTGACAATAAGAGTAGTGATGTAATCCCGCGATGTTTAAGAATATCAAAGCAGTAATCACTTTTACCTTTTTCCAATCTAAATCATTTTGTTCTACATATTTCTGTAATATCTTTTCACATTCTATATTAGTGTTTTTTCTATGAAAATCATAATAGACATCATTCATATCTCTACTAAAGTTGTATAAGTTATTGTTGATGAAATCATGTGATATTATTAACCCGTGATATAACTTAGCCAAATCGTAATAGATGTCACCATACTCATAACTCCCACCAAAGTTTTGTCTCCAATCAAGTAAAGAAAATGGTAATCCATTATTTGTTTCATTAATAAGTATATTCTCAAAATGCAAATCACCATGAAATCTTGTAGGTCTTCCAAAAGAAATCCACTCCCAATCTAAACAATCAAGTACATTTTTCAAAGGTTCCAGTTTATTGTCATTAACAATTTCATCAACATCTATGTTGTCATACTTTTTATAATACAAATCAATTCTATCTAAAGTCTTTTCTTTGTAAAACTTTAAACAATCTTTTTCAAATTTCTTTTGTTCTGATTTAGATAGATTTACCTCTTCCCAAAAGTCATTTAACCAAGAAAGTAGATACTCAAATCTTTTGCTGGTAACTTTTTTTGATAGCACATCACCTTTTAGAAAATTATATATGTAAAAATTGTCTGAACTACTTACTACTTCAGGCACATAATTACTAAGGTAGGTTGTTCTCATTACTCTATCACTTATAAATTTCTCATTCGTAGAAAACTTTATCGTTTTATTATTTGCGAACCAAATTGCTTCATTATCTTTCTCTAATACATTAGGTTGATGTTTTGATTTTAACTTTTCTTTAGCGGTTATTAAGGCAGATTGATTTCCTGTATCATACCAAGTAAATTTGAAAGAATTGAAACTACACCAATTATCATTTAACATCTTTTTGATTCCATAACTCTCCCCCATAGAAAGAGAATCCTTTTCTTTCATATACTTCCAAAACTCTTTGTAATCCTTTATACCACAAATACCAATGTAGGAATAGTCCTTAGAGTCCTCTATCTTATCGTTTAACGCTAGAACATTTCCATCCTTATCTAATGACAGAGAACGATATTCACTTCCAGCTTTTATTGGTGAATATCCTAACCAATTGTATGAAATTTCATCAAAATACAATTGCTCTTCGAATATAGTGTCATTAGAAACAAAAACAAAAGGACATTGTAGATAATCTCTACACTCATTTACGGTTAATCCCAAACCAGTTCCTTCTCCTTCATACTTTTCAATTTCTACAAATTCAAAGTTTCTTTCAGGATAAACAATCTCAAAATATTGTCTAACATAATTTCCACCATATCCAAGTGCAATAACTATGTCTACGTTTGGATGAAACTTCTCTACTATATGAGACAGAACTGGTTTATTATCTATACCAATAAGCCCTTTATTCATATTACGAGCAATATTGCTTACTCTAGAACCAATACCAGCGGTTGGTATAAATAGTTTGTAGTTATGCATTAGTTCCTTCTCTACCATAGTCATCCTCTAAACGAACTATGTCATCCTCACCAAAATATGTACCCACTTGAACCTCTATAAATTTCAAATCTTTTTCTTCTCTGTTCTCAACTCTATGTTTTGTTCCAACTGGTACATTTACAACCTCTCCTACTTTGTAGATATACTCTTTATCATCAAGTGTTACAACTGCTTGTCCTTCAACAACTACCCACACCTCACTTCTCTTATGATGATACTGATAACTTGGTCTACCACCTTTTTTAATTACAATCTCTTTTACCTTACAATAATCTGTATCTAATAGATTTTCAAATGTACCCCAAGGTCTTTCTTCTTTATAATTCGACATTTTCTATTCCCTCATTTCTTTCAAGATTTATTGAATATGCTGTAATCCTTCCATCTGGCTTTTTATCATTTATTAATATTCTATCTCCACCACCGAAACCCATAATTAAATAGTCATAATTTATACCAGCTCTTCTCATCTGTTGTATTGTAGCTTCTCTAGCACACTCTTTTCTACCTGTTGTAATAATAACACAGTAACCTTTAGTGTCCCATTCTATTAGTTTTTCATGCACTCCTGGCAAAACTTTTAGTTCTAATTTAGGGTTTTGTATGTCAATTGGATTAGAATGTTTCACTAATGTCCCATCTAAATCACAAAATATTGTTTTAGGTCTCATCAAAAAATATCCTTACTAATCTCCAAATTTGTAATTAAATACTTCTAAATCTCTTTGATATAATTTCGAAACTAACTCAATAGTTTCATCATCATAGTGTTCTGTATAATGACCATATTCATTACTTTTTTGTTTCACATGAACCATTGGTTTATACAAAATATTAGCTAAATTACACATCCTTTCCCAATCAGCATTAATATTCTCTACCTTACCAATAAAATTAAGATTACTAACACTAGCATCAGGTGTTTCCACTAAGCTAGATTGAGTTTGAAAATGTAATTGCGTAGGAATCCCATCTTCAAAAACTTTTTCCTTGACAAATTTTTTGAAATCAGTATGTCCCTCTGGTCTTAATGTATCATTCCAAGCAGAAACTAATCTTGAAAATGGATTCCTAACAAATATAAATGAAAAATATCCTTTTATCTGTTCGTCTGTTACATTATCCATCCATTCGTACCATTCATTTGGATTGTCTTTTTGAACAACCCAGCCACCCATTGGCTGTAATATGTGTCTAAATATAGATGTACCAGCACATTTACCAGGCTTGTAATATACCAATTTACTTTTAGGATTTACACACAGACTTCGTTGTATGTCATTTATATATTGTCTCTCGCCAGATTTTATTCCAGCGATACCACCAATCCTATAATAATCTGTAAATTTATTCCCCATTAAAAACTACTCCATATAACTGTAGTAACTCAACTCCATATTCCTTGCAACTTTCACTAACTCTATCTTTCAAGTTCAAAAACAAATCCACATCATTACCAATATCGGTGTACAAGTCTTCACTGTCTAACATAATATGAAATATTTTACCTGTCTTAAATAGATTCGATAAGTTCTGAACTCCTCTTAGTGTCTCTATCTTAGGAACAAAACTAACATGCTTTGGTAGCATATCACATATTAAATTTACCTCTGCGACCTCTTCTATATTAGATGTTGCAAAATATTTTATATTTTCATATTTTTGTGTGAATGTTATAGCATCTGTTAAGGATAAAGATGGAACTGGTGGTTTAGTTCTACCTTTTGGGTAATCTAAAAACACATCATAGTCTCTGTTAACAAATTCTTTTAATTCTTTTAAATCTTTTACATGAGCCATATTAATTCTTATTACAACATCTTCTACTTTTTTAAATTGTGGTAAAGTTAGTAGGTGATTAGATATCAGTATCATATTATTTTCTCCAAGTATTTATTAGAAAGTGATAAAATAACAGCAACAATTACATCAGCTATTGGTGGAACACTCGGATATCCAAAGTTCCAAACAATAACTAAAAGTAACCAAATATAAAATACTTTAGTATGGATCATAATCTTCATTTCTTATCTTCGTTGCTGATATTTCTTTTATTTCATTAGGTGGTATTAATTCATTCAAATCATAACCTACATCTCTACCATAGTTTACAGAATCAATAGGTGGTATCTTTATAACTTTTACTTTACCACTTTTAATTTCATCAACCATCGCTTCAAAAATTCTATCTAAAACTTCTTCATAAGTATATGGATTATTTTCAGGTTCCGATTCATGTATATCCATTATCGCTATACATACTTTCTTACCATTATCTAGCATCTGTCTTACACACCATTTGTGACCATCATGAAATGGTTGAAATCTTCCTATGTAAAGTGAGTATCTCATATATAAATATATATAACCAAACTATTGATTAATGTATTTTTTTTCGTAAAATTTTTTTAATTCTTCCAATTGTTTTTTTATCGGTAAAGATTTTATCTGTCCATTTAAACATTTATCAACTCTCAATTTGCTATCTTCATTTATAACCATGTTCTTATCATACACCTCTTTGACTATGTTTAATAATTCGTATTTTGATATACAATCACTTGATATAACTGTACGTTTTGCATACTTTTCCCAATCCTTCATCATCTTGTAAGATTGTTTAACCCACTCTAATGTAGTATTTCCATTCCAATAACATTTAGTGTAACCTGATACTTCTCCCTTACTGTTCAAAAACCAATCTAGCAAACTGTTGTTACTATTAAGTTCATGACCAATAATAGATGTCATAATCTGTTTTGTATTGTATCCATTCATAGCTAAATGTCTTCCAGCCTTAGCTTTTGATTTACCATATTCATCATCATCCATTTCACAATCTGTTGCTGGATGAATTATCCTACAATTTGCATTCTCATCTAACCACATTGGTAGTTCATAATTTACTTCAAACTGATTAGTTCTCTGTGGAATAGCACCGATACAATTTATTATGTAATCACCATTAAATTTATCAACAGACTTTTTAAATGAATCAAACGGCCATCTATTTTTTTTACTGAAAATAAATGTAGATACATCATTTTGCATCTTTAGATATTTGTGCACAACATTACCTAACATTCCCGTGTGTCCTATAATCAAAACTTTCATTACATAACACCCTTTTTAATTAAAAAAGTTTTTAATTCTTCGTGATTGTCTATTATAGTAGAATCAGAAGAAAAAGACCAAGCTTTTTCATTTATTATTTCATCAGTAATCATAAAATATTTATCATACTCTTTAGCTCTCATAGACTCTTCTAAACTTACCATTTCTTCATGTAACTTTTCACCAGACCTTATACCTATAAAATCTAAATCTATATCTTCATGACCATAATCTTTTGCGAGAACTTTTGCTAAATCTGTTATAAACATAGATTTCAATTTTGGTACAACTATTGCTCCATGTGATTCAATGTGGTTGTATGCCCAACCTATCAACTCTACTGACTCTTTTAGAGTTATGGTAAATCTGGTCATTCTTTCATCTGTGATTGGTAGTGAATCAACACCACTCTCCAATAACTTCTTAAAATATGGTATTACTGAACCTGTAGACTCCAACACATTACCATATCTACATAAAATAACTTTTATATCTTTTTGTTTATTAGCATAGTCTATGTAAAGTCTTTCTGATATAGCCTTACACATACCATATACATTTATAGGTTTACAAGCTTTATCAGTTGATATGAAAATTAAAGTTTCTATCTTATGATTGCTTAATTGTATACAATCTATTAGGTTTCGATGACCAATAATATTTGTCTTTACACTTTCGTATGGATTGTCCTCACATATTGGGACATGCTTTAGAGCTGCAGTATTTATAACAACACTTGGTTTATACTCATTTATAGCTTGTAACAAACTATCCTTATCCTTTACATCTCCAATTTGATATCTGATTCCATCAAACATATTTTTAAGTTTAACCTGTTTATGTTCGTCTCTCGAAAAAACTAATATATTATTATCATCATTATATCTCTCTATCAAAGTTCTTCCCAAAGCACCAGTACCACCTATAATCATTATTCTTTTATTAATCATTATCAATCTCAACTTTTGAATTTGTTAAAAATAACTTAGTACCATCTTTACATATAACAAATGAATTAGGATAAGGATCTTGTAACGATCTTATTTTATTATATAACTCTTCAGCTGTAAAGTTACTAAAATCTTTTAGTTTAATCTCACTCATACTTGGATTTCTTCTTTTGTAAAAAGTAGCATCATTTTCATTTTGCTTAATAACAGATTGATAACCATTCTCTATAATATCAATAACGCCCATTGTGCCGACTACTGATATTTGATTATAAATATCTTTTAAATCTCCCAAAAGAGAAAATTTCTTTTGAAATAAAATGTCACCTGTATCTATACCTTTATCCATCTTAAATAAAGTTACAGCACTTTCTATTTCTCCGTTAATTATTTGGTGTTGTATAGGAGAACCACCTCTGTATTTTGGTAATGGTGATGGGTGCAAACAAATACAAGGATAATTATTAATTATATCATCTTCAATAATCCAACTCCAACCTATAAAAAATATATAAGTGGGATTGCATGTGTCTATCATCTCTTCCAATAAATCTTTATTATCAACATAAATACATTTTTCAATTACTGAATTATTTACATTATTAAATAAATTAAATGCCCAATCTCTATAACCACAAATTAATATATTTTTCACTAATCCACCCACCTTAAAATCTTAAAAGCCTCAGCGTATTCATAATTACTTTGACCACCTCTTAATTTTGCAATAGCCCGTATGTGTTCAACACTCCTGAAATTTCTTACTTGAGTTTCCATTAATTCATATAATTTTATTTTTCTTTCTATGTCAATAGGTGTAAAATAATTTGGTTCAAAATCTTTATCATCCCAAAATAACATATGAGGTTGTTCGTATATAAAAACTTTTTTAACAAAATGATTTATATCATGTGGTCTTAATGCAGTTAAAGCTGCTTCATAGACTACTCTGTGGTCTTGGTTGTAAGATGGGTGAGGTATGTAAATCTCAGATGGTTTGTAATCATTAATATATTTTTCAAAACTATTTATCAAATTCTGGAGTTTGTAATGA
>Ga0181395_1001035_pt1 | contig 11486 bp, 8 predicted proteins | sample 18SPOviralmetaG_FD_130124 | JGI IMG/M metagenome (GOLD analysis project Ga0181395, IMG submission 130124) | Marine viral communities from the oligotrophic San Pedro Time Series (SPOT) site, San Pedro Channel, CA, USA - 18 SPOT_SRF_2010-12-16 | ecosystem: Environmental > Aquatic > Marine > Strait...
CGGTACATTAGCTTACTTAAACACCACAAATACTGAAATAAAAGACAAGTATATCCTTCTTAACTCAGGTTCAACTGATCCTGACACAGCAGGACTTGTTGTAGACCAAGGATCAGGTGCAGGAGATGCATTTTTATTCGATGCTACTGATTTAAGATGGGGTGTTAATAAAAACATTGCTGCAACCACAGGATCAGCTAATAGTGAAGCTCATATCTCTGTAGTAGTAGATGAAAATGATATAAACCACATAGATGAAGCGTATTACCAGAAAAACGGTAACATAAAAGTTGATAACACAGGTAATATTTTCATTTACTCATAAAATAATAGTTATATGCCAGTTACGGCCAAAAAAGTTTTAAAAGGCGATGACGCCAAAGACATTATAGTAAACAAATCCATTTCTAAAAGCAATCTTACTAAAGCTGAACTTGAGTTTATACTTAATCACTTAAGAGATTCACAATATAAAGGTCATGAGTTCGAAAGATTTTATGTAGTATGGGTTAAGTTAAACTCCATGTTAGAAAAAATAAAATAGTTAGATTGGGCTTTAAGCCCTTTCCCTATTTATAAGAGTATATTATTGGCCTGAAAGGGAAGTGGGCAGGCAAACCTGTAACCAACCGTAATAAAGTAGACATGCCGAACTGGAAAAAACTGATTGTTAGTGGTTCTGACGCCGCTCTCAATAATCTTAATGTAACTAATGCTGTAACCGCTTCTTATTTTAAAGGAGATGGATCTGCATTAACTAATATACCAACAGCCGACGGCTTTCCTTACACAGGCTCAGCTTTAATATCAGGTTCTTTAACGGTAACAGGTTCAGTCTTAGTTTCAGGTAGCGTTACTGCTAACTCTTATATAGCTAAGAACGGTACAGGAACTCCTACTTTAACATCAGCTAATAGTATAATATTTAGCGGTTCAGAAGCAGCTATTTTTAAAGGACTGTCAATGAGACTGAATGCATTTACCAATGCTCAGACATCATCTTTGACATCTCAGAATGGTGATCTAATATTCAACTCAGACCGTAATAAAATACTTTTTTATACAGGTTCATCCTGGAAACACGTACTTGTTCAAGGAGATGCAGCTAATCTACCTGAAGGAGTAATATCAAGCTCAGCTCAAATAGATAACTTGTTCGATATTGATGGTATCGTTTCATCTTCTGGGCAAATAACAGCATTAGGATTTATTTCACAATCTGCTGATGGATTTCCTTATACAGGATCTGCTATCATTACAGGTTCTTTAAATGTAATAGGTCCATTAACTGCATCTAAGTTTGTAGGAGATGGTTCAGAACTTACAGGATTAACTTTTGCTCAATCAGTTACAGTAACTTCTACCTTTACTAGTTCAATAAGTACTAATGTATACCATGGATTCGATACTAGAAATATTTTAGTATCTGTTTATGATTTTAACTATGATCAAGTAATACCAGCTCGAATAAGATTAACGGATACTAATAACGTAACAGTTGATTTTGCATCCACTACTTCTGGGCATATAGTTATAGCTAAAGGAGGACATATAGTATCCGGTACTCAAGAAGTATCAGAGTTAGCATCTTTTGCAGATACTTTTACTAATGCTACTTCCCACACAGCTACACATAACTTTAATACTAAAAATGTAGTAGTACAAGTTTATGATGAAAATGATTTTGTAATCATTCCTCAATCTATAGAACTTACTGATTTAAATACAGCAGTAATAGGATTTAGTTCACCTAAATCTGGAAATGTAGTAATAGGTAAAGCAGGACATATAGTTTCAAGCTCAGTTGACAATGCAGCAAATCTTGGAGGTCAACCTGGTACATATTATAGAAACTTTAACAACCTAACTAATGTACCTAATGGTATTGTATCTTCATCTGACGCAATATATAATATTAGCGGTAGCATACTACCTTCTATAACAGAAGTATTTGATTTAGGATCTCCTACAAAAAGATGGAATGATTTATACTTAAGTGGATCAACTATCTACTTAGGTGCTACAAGACTTTCTTCAACTGGTAACCAGAATCTTGAACTAAGAAACCATACTAATCAAAGAACAAACCTTATATTAGATGAACTGCATGTTGGAAAAACAACAGATACATCTATAATATTAAGACAGCATTCAGGAAGTTTATTAATACATCAATCAGGTTCTTCAAGTCCAATGCAAGTAGATTCTACTGCATCTTATGCATTAACAGCTTCCTACGCATTAAATGCAGCAGCTGGAGGTAGTGGAGCAGGATTTCCATTTAGCGGATCAGCTGTAATAACTGGTTCACTAACTGTAACTGAAGGAGGATTCGTTGGTGATGGTTCTGGATTAACAGGTGTAACAGCAACGATTGCTGAAACTGCTACTTTAGTAGATAACTTTACAAATGTTACATCACACCTTGCTACTCATAACTTTAATACTAAAAATGTATTAGTACAGGTATATAACGATAGTGATGAAGTGATTATACCATCAAGTATAAGCACTCCTAGCTTGTCGACAACCAGAGTTACATTCCCTGAAGCAGTAACAGGTAGAGTGGTAATAGCTAAAGGAGGACATATAGTATCAGGCTCAGGAGGAGGTGGAGGAGGCGGTTCTTCTGAACTATTAATGCACCCACAAACTCTTAATAGTGATATAGTAGTACCAGATTTTTACAATGCACACTTGATTGGACCAATAGGACTTAATATGACATTAACGATTGGTGGCAGTTCAGTATTGAGTATATTAGAAAATTAAACATATTTATATAAAATGAGTATATTAAAAGTAAATACCATCCAGCCTTTCTCAGGTAATAAAGTTTCCATTACAGGAAACTCAGTTATCTCTGGGTCATTTTCTGGATCTTTCGAAGGAGCATTTGATGGTACAGTAGAGTTTGTTGATCTAACAGGAAAGCCTACTCTAATATCTGGCTCAAATCAACTAGCAGGAACATCAATAGACGGAGACTTAACAGTTAACTCAACATTTAATATACTCTCTGCATCTCATGATTATCATCAAAACACAGATGCTGATACAGGAACTGAAACGGTAGCGACATTAACAACCGGTTCTCACTCCTCAGCATTTTTTGATTACGTAGTAAGTGATGGAACGAATAGTAGAGCAGGAACAGTAATGACTGCTTGGATTGGAACAAATATAACATATGCTGATACATCAACAGCAGATATAGGAAATACCGGTGATGTAGATTTAACTACTACAATAAGCGGTGCAAACGTACTCTTACAGGTAACTACTACTTCTGACAACTGGAATGTAAAAGCAGTAAGTAGGTTGCTTTAATATTGAAATATTTATAAATATGGCAAATCAAGTAGTACTAAGAAACGGGTTTACATCAATGCAAGATTCATTTGTAACAGGATCTTTGACTTCAACTGCAACGGTTGAAGGAAATATAGTAAACGCAAGAACAAACTTAACACAAGGAGGAGCAGACCAAACATTTGTAACAGATGGATTGGCAGCAGCTTTCGCAATAGCATTAGGATAAAATAATATAATAAGATGGCAAAATCGTTAGTAAATCACTATAGTGTAGACAGAGTCAATAACTCAATTTCCATTGAGAATAACGTTAGACCTGAAAGACTATTACTTATCTCAGATGTAGATAATAATAGAATACTCTACAACTTCGCTGTATCTGGATCAGGGATAACTTCCTCCTCTTTTGATAGAGTAACAGAATACACTAAATTCTTTATGCAGAAAAACCTGACTACCTTAGGTATAGATTCAGGTTCTAAACTGCAAATTTTTATAGAAAAGGATCATCAAGAAATAACACTAGATGAGACATATGTAGATCCGGTAAGTAAGATTAGAGTATCAAATCCGGAAAACCTTATTGATACTGACTTTGAATACGGACTTCAATCAACAAAATGGGAAACAGTAGAGTTATCTAATAACGTGCCATCCTACTATATCTCAGATGCTGATTATGGAGTTAGTGGAGTAGTTCAAGTATCTTCAAAAGCAAACTCTGATATTATTACTGTTAGTACTACTAATCCTCACAGGTTAGTTCAAGGTACTCCTTTAGATATAAGAGGGTTAAACTCACAAACAGCAGAAGGTAAATACTTAATCCAGACTGTAGTTGATGATACTACATTTACTTACAAGTCTAGAGCTAGTCAAGGATCAACAGGTAGATTAGACGGTACATACACAGTTATTACTCCAGGACAGTTTTATGCTGGTTCTCAAATACCATTTGATAAAACCGCAGGTATAACAAGTGATGAAGCAGTTCAATCAACTGTAACAGTAACAACACCAAACGAACATGGATTTGTTTCTCAATCCAACTTTTACTTAGTTAACTCTGTTTCTCCAAAAGTTCTCCAACTGGAAAATACTTCTGCAACAGCACCTGACGGTTTTCCATATGTAGATCCTGATAATACAGTTCAAAGTGTTTTAAGAGCAGATGGCTCAAACACAGAAACTAAACAAATGAAATCTACTTATTCATTTAAGTTTAAGGCATCAGGAGTAGATGTTTCTAGTAATAAAATACTTTGGTCTAACAGTGACTTACGAGTTAATGACTGTATTTTATATGCACCTGCACAGGCAGACTCTCCTATTGGAGGTTTAGAAAGATTTCAACAGTACTATATTTCTTCTGTTGATGCATCAGGTATAACATTATCTACTACGTATAATGGATCAACAATAAACTTTACATCAGCAGGTACATATACCCACGGTAAAGGAAGTGTTCATTTATGTTATGAGGTTTACTATATGGATAGACCATATAATAATCCTAACAATAGATACTTTACTAGAAAATACTGGACAGGAACAGGATCAGGATGGGATAGAACAGCTGAAGCTGGATATTATAATGGTAACTACTGGGGTATAGGTAATACCCAACCCGAAGGAATCGCTTTCTTCTCACCAGTAGGTTCAAACTACACATCCTATGTAATGTCTCAACCATTTTATTCATCTGGTAGAAACTCGACATGTCAAATGCCTGAAGGAACGCATGCTAACCAAGCTAACTTCTTAGAAGACTGGACAATGTACAAACCGTACAGTAGATGTAATCCTAATAGCTATAGTCACTACGGTAATAGTTACATGCAAATATACTATTCATGGAGTGCTAGATGGAGTAACTATGCTTACACCACAGCCAACAGAAACGTATTCTATATACTACTGGAACAAGATCAAGAGCAAGACACCTTTTATGTAGAAAATCACGGTTTATCAGAAGGAACTACGGTTAATTTAGAAACCACTGGATCTTCTATTTACTACAGTAATCATAACGCAAGTTGGATTTCATTTAGCAACTCATCGTCAGTAGCTGATGGAGATTACACAGTAGAAGTACCTTCTAAAGATAGATTTAGATTAGTAAACGCAGATACTGGAGATAACTTCCGTATGATGAATGCGGATGGAGAGTATACATTTGTAGCTAATGTAGAAAAAGCTACAGCAAACTCATTTTATTCTGCAGAGCATGGATTATCAGATGACGAGTCAGTAACATTTTCAGTACTGGCTGGAGGAACAATACCTACAACAGATACAGGAAGATTAACTATTAACTCTTCTAAAGATACCGGTAACGTTGATATCTCCTGGACAGTATTTAAGAACTCATTAGAAGCTTACTTTGCTTCTAACTTATCAGGACATAAGGATATACTTATGGACGGACCAGATGCTAGAAATCCTATTCAAAATGGGGACTCCTCTGCAAACTCCACTTGGTTAAATAACTTCTTTTATGATGGTTTATATACTTACCATTACCAAAACGGAGGAGCTAGTACAGCCAATGCCGCTTCAACTTATACTTGGGGAGATGCAGTAGTAGATTTAGCTACAGGAACTAATAATGCTAGTTCAGGATTCAGTGCAAAAGGTACTAAATATGACTCAAATCAGACTACTAAGTTTTTTGGAGTATGTATGATGGCATCAAGAGTACTGCCTAGGAGTGGAATAGAGTTATATACTAGAACATATACCAGCTCCGGTCCAAATGATTATTCAAGATGGGCTGGCAGAAGTCATGCTGATAACTTCTATTCTGCAGGATACTATAATATAAGTAACTCTGGAGGAAGAGACGGACACTGTCAGTTTGAGCTTGTACTATGGAATGAGAACTGGCAAACATCTAGTACAGCATATCACCAGGGGTACTTTAACAATAGTTCATCTGGATATGGATATACTTATGGAAACGAAGAAGGAAAATATGTAAAGTTCAACGCTATCTTTATGTTTGATAACGGTACATCTTTCAATAGTACTAGTTTCTACAACATGATTGATTATTTAGTAACCGACTGGAAAACTAACTTTGCTAAACCATCGCTAACATCCGGTACTACATACAAAACTGAGGTAGTAACTAACGATCGATTCAGATTAAAAGATGCTAGCTCAGGTATTGAAGTGGATTTAACAAGCTTCGGTCTACCAGATTTTAACTTTGTTATTGGTAGAAATGGAGCTTCAGATGGAGCTTACACAGTATCTAATATCCCTCAATCTGATAAAATAAGCTTAAAGCTTCCTTTTAAAGTAAATAAAAGAACATTAGAGTTTGACGCATCATTTGTAACTGCATCATCAGATTTACTAGGTATAGAAAATCACAAACTTATAGGCGGTTTACCAATGGTATATAACCCAGGCGGTAATACTCCTATCCCACCTCTAGTTTCAGGCTCTACTTATTACTCTGTAGTAAGAGATGAAACATTAATAGGGTTTGCTTCTTCTTCAACACAAGGAGCTGCTGGAGTAGTAATAGACTTAACCAACTCAGGTTCAGGTACACATACATTAGAAGTTAACGCAATGAATGGTCAGTTCCCAGGAGAAGGAACAGTAACATTAAACAGTGGCTCTAACGTAGTATCAGGTTCTGATGATACACTATTCAAAAGATATTTTAAAGTAGGAGACACCTTTAGAATAAAGGATACATCTGAATCTCCTGCACGTCTAACTGATTATTCTATCTCTGCTATAGCTGATGATAATAATATGGTGCTAGGTTCAGTATCTCCTTACGATACTAACCAAACAAAATATTTTGTACAAACTCAACTTTATGCTAGACCAGATGGTACGTTCTTACACAGACCATTTGATGGTGGTGTAGAGATTACAGCAGGTACTGCTCCATTCTCACAGATAGTAAGACAGACTAGAAAATACTTTAGATACCAATCTGGTAAAGGTATACAGACATCACTTGCTATTAACTTTAATCCACCAGTATTATTCCAACAGTTGTTCTCTAGCGGTTCTACTGCATTTGTAGAAACTAAATACCCTCACAGGTTAAATGTTAATGATACTATTAATGTAATAGATGTAGATGATAATGTATTTAATGGAAGAAAAACAGTAGATAATATTGTCGATGAGTTTAACTTTTCTTACGATTTAAGCGGAAGTATTCCTCAAACATCTATTCCTGGAGGATTAGGTCAGTTTAATATTGAAGGTTGGGAAAATAGTGTAGTAAGAGCAGGAATGTTTGACTTTCAAAATGGATTCTTTTATGAATATGACGGACAACAGCTATATGCAGTTAGAAGATCATCAACTCAACAAATATCAGGAACTGCTACTGTTAACTATAACTCTAATCTAGTAACTGGTCATAAATCTAACTTTACTGGTCAACTTAATGAAGGAGTAGATATTGTAATCAGAGGTCAAACTTATAAAGTAGTAAAAATAAAGAGTGCTACTCAACTAGTAGTTCAGCCTCAATATAAAGGAGTATCTGCTGAGGGAGTTATACTTACTAAAACCGAAGACGTTAGGGTACCTCAATCACAATGGAATATAGATAAGGCAGACGGAACTGGTCCTTCTGGATTTGAGTTAGACTTTACTAAGATTCAAATGGCATACATGGATTATTCATGGTATGGTGCTGGTAAAGTAAGATTTGGATTTAAAGATAGATTAGGTAAAGTAATATATGTGCATCATTTCTTACATAATAACCGTTTGACTGAAGCATATATGAGATCAGGTAACTTACCTGCTAGATATGAAATATTTAACACAGGTAATCCTACTTATGTACCAACATTATTTCACTGGGGTACTTCTGTAATCATGGATGGTAAGTTTGATCAAGATGATTCGTATCTATTTACTGCATCATCTAAATCATTATCATTTACGAATGGTCAAACGTTATCTGCTACAACTACCAGTAGCTCTCAAACAATAAGATTGTATGATAGAAACTCTAGAACATACAACTGGTATGTAAGAATACCTTTTTCAACAACTGATGATTCTAAATTCTCAACAGGTGTAAAACTTTCAGCTCCAGGTACACAGTTAAATGGACAAGAAGTAACCTATACTGAATACTCAGGTAGTACATTCTTTATCTACATTTTATTTGGTACAAGCTCAGTGTATTACGCACGACCTTCAGGTGAGTTCTCGGTAAGTAGTGGAACAGCAGTTACTATTGGAGAAGCAGCAACAGGAACAGGAGTAAATCTTGGTACAGATACTGTACCTCTTATTACTATTAGACTTGCACCTTCAGTAGACAGCGGATTACCTGGATCATTAGGTCAAAGAGAGATTATTAATCGAATGCAGTTAATACTAAACGAGATTGGTATGATTATTACTCACGACTGTGAAGTATCATTATTACTTAATGCTGACTTATCATCAGCAAACTATGAAAATGTAACTTCACCTTCACTATCAGAACTAATCAAACACGAACAAGGAGATTCAGCATTGGGAGGAACACAAATCTTCCAGTACAGAGCTTCTGGTGGTGCTGTAAACAGTGATGGTGTACGTGGTTCAAATACATCTAACCAGAGTTTAGGAGCAATCATTGACCTTGGTAACTCAATATTAGGAGGGGATGGAACATTCCCGAACGGGCCTGATACGTTAACAGTAGCGGTTAATCTAGTTGATACGTCAGGTATTAATGCGACATCACCGTTTAACGTTTCATCTCGTATAACATGGTCAGAATCTCAAGCATAAAAGAGATTTAACTAACAGAAGAAAGGTAGTGATGTCTAGTATATTACTACCTTCTTTTTTATCTATTTATACTAAAGAAACTTTTTATAGATGAAAATATATGATGCCTCCGGTTTTGACTCAAAACTAACCGGCTCTTTTACCGGTTCATTTTATGGAGACGGTTCTAACCTGACAGGAATAGTTACCTACACTCAATCTGAAATCTCAGGTTCATCTAACTTAGCTATATCTAACATACTAGACGGTACAACACCGGTACAATCTGCATCTAGAGCAACTACAGCCTCTTTTGCATTAAACGCTGATTCATCAGGATTTCCTTTTAGTGGATCTGCAGATGTAACAGGATCTTTATTCGTAAGCGGAGGTAATATATCAGGAAGTTTTATTGGAGATGGATCAGGACTGACTGGTGTAACTATGCTCGAAAGTACTATTATAAGTGCTTCATTTACTAATGCTAATGAATATACCGCATCTCATAACTTAAATACTGAACAGGTACTTATTAATACCTATTTTAATGATGGCACTCAGTTTTTTCCTCAAGAAATAAAAGTATTAAATAACTCTGCAGTAGCCTTAAAGTTTAATACTTCTACATCAGGTAGAGTAGTAATAGCTAAAGCAGGTCATTTAGTTACAGGAGCTACTCTTATAAGTGAAAATACTATTTCGGATACCTTTACTAATGCATCTGTTATAAGTACATCACATAACTTTAATACTAAAGATGTATTTGTTACTGTATATTTAGACGATGACACTCAGATTATTCCTTCAGAAATAAAAACTACTAATGAAAATACTGTATTAGTCACTTTAGATCAAAATAGATCAGGTAGAATAGTAGTAGGTAAAGCTGGTCATATAATAAGTGGTTCGACTAATATAACAGAAACTTCTACTATTACTGATACTTTTAGTAATACAGCTACGAAAACTGTTAACCACGGATTTAATACTAAGGATATCTTGGTAAACGTATACACATCAGACGATGAAATGATTATTCCATCATCGGTTAACACAATATCTAGTGGTTCAGTCAGAATAACTTTTGATACACCAAGATCAGGAAGAGTAGTTGTGGCTAAAGGAGGTCATTTAGTATCTGGGAGTTCAGTAGCTTCTAGTGTTGAGTTTAATAATATTTTAAACAAACCATCATTTATTTCATCTTCAGCTCAGATAACCAGTTCTGATTTAGATATGAACGGTAATAAAGTATTATTTGCAAATGTTTACGGTGGAACTGGAGATTTACCTTCAGCATCTACATATCACGGAATGTTTGCACACGTACATAGTACCGGTCAAGGATACTTTGCTCATGCAGGACAATGGGTAGAACTTGCCACATCAGCATCATTAAGCTCTAATACAGGTTCTTTATCAACAAAAGTTGATAACCAAAATGCTAACAGTGGAAGTATAAGTTTTTGGCAAGGAAGTCAAACAGAATATAATGCTATTTCTTCTTCTGCTGATCCTAATACACTATACATAATAAGATCATAATGTCGTTTAAAGTTGGTCAATCTAATGTTTCTAAATATTATATAGGTAACTCTGAGGTAGATAAAATATACCAAGGAGGAACCGAAATATATACATCAGGACCTAGTTTAGATGATTTAGTACTGTTAAATAGTACATCTTTGGTTTCTTTAGGTCAAGGTACATCTGCCTGGACATATATTTTTAATACTAGCAATGCGTTTGATGATAACTATAGCTTACCCTCTTCTACTTTTTGTGCTTCAATGGGTAATGATAATCACGTAGGTTATGGTACTACTATGACCTTCACAGTACCTACAGCTTTATACGAGTTTAGAATACAGACAGGGTATACTAAAATGATGACTATGAAGTTAGAGTATAACAGCGGTGGTGGATGGACAGATTATTTAACTAATCTAGATAAATCATCTGGTTCTCCTTTATTTGTAACTATTGATGGTAGAACTTGGTGGCAGGTAATAACTAATAATACCTCTACATATGCAAGTAGTTGGAGAATGACATGTACTGTAAACGGTTCAAATGTATCTAATGAATATTGGCAAGAACTTTACTTAAGAGGATTTCAATAATGGGGTACTATGCTAACATATCAGGAAGTAACGTTATACAGAATATAGTATCAGATAGTATACCAGTATCTGAAGGTAACTGGATAGAACATTCTCATATGCATGTTTGTGATGGATTTATATATGACTCAGGTAGTTTTTATCCTCCTTCTCCTTATGAGGGTTGGATATTAAATAAAGATACGTTACTTTGGGAAGACCCAAATGGTTAATATTTATATTATATGGAAAGAGAGTATAATGTTATTTTAAAAAAAGGAGTTGATTACGATCAGTTTGGTAATGATATGATTA
>Ga0181395_1001036_pt1 | contig 11480 bp, 11 predicted proteins | sample 18SPOviralmetaG_FD_130124 | JGI IMG/M metagenome (GOLD analysis project Ga0181395, IMG submission 130124) | Marine viral communities from the oligotrophic San Pedro Time Series (SPOT) site, San Pedro Channel, CA, USA - 18 SPOT_SRF_2010-12-16 | ecosystem: Environmental > Aquatic > Marine > Strait...
GTGTCCACCAATAGATTGGAAGTCTTCTTTATATATAGCCCAAGGTGCAAATATACCCTCTGTTGACTTTTTAGTGTAGTCTATACCCTCATCTAAAAATGCCATCAATCCCTTCTCATCAAACTCTTCAGGTTCTATACCAAAATCCTTTAGTATCTTTTCGGGACCGTCAGGATGTAGTGGTGGTTCTATACGAGTGGCTGAGACAACCTTTCCAGGCTGTAGATGTTTGAGAACTTCCACATCCATATTGGGACAAGCATACATATCAGCATGATATATCATCACAATATCGTTTGTAGCTATATCTACCAAAGTATCATAAAGTATGGTGTGTCCTAACCTCTTCGGGCTTTCATTTCTATGTATCTTTACATTTGGGTCTTCTGATGCTATTTTATTCATCCACATCCAAGTTCCATCATTAGAAGCATCATCTGCCATACATATTTCATGTTGAGGGCCTAAATTCTTTCTAATACTTTCATATGACCATTGAAGATATTTCTTATTATTTCTACTTGGTTGTATAAAACTAATTGGTTTCATATTTTTCTTCCATAACCTTTCTAACTCTGTAAAATAATAGTCTGGTTTTACTACAGCGTTATGTTTACTTATTGTATATAGCTCATCTATGTTATAGACACTTTCTAAATCAATTAAACTCAAATCTCCATCTCGTGTCCTTATAATATTTATCGGTACTAAATCGTAAAAGAACATTTTTTTTTCATTTACTAAAGATAATACTTGTTGATAGAAATGAAATGGTATGTTGTCAAACTCCGAACCGATTATCTCACCAGCTTCCATTACATACCCAACTATCTCACCACCATCTTCTATCACCGATTTTAAACCCAAAGCTACATCATCAAAGAATCCGATTTCTAAAGCTTTTACGAAATTTTCTCTACGACAATAATCTCTGTCAAATATTTTATAGTATACACCATCCCCTTTCAAAACTCTTCTTCCATGATTTACACCATCAACTACCCTACCAGCTTTATCTAATATTATCTCACAGTTAGTTAAGTCTATATCTTTTAATTGTATTTTTTTCATAAGTTAGCTTTCCATCCTAATCTTTGTTCTTTTATAGTATCATATTGTACTATCAAATCGTTTTTTGGTATGGCGAATTTATAATCAGGAAACCTATACGGGCCATTTTTAAAATCCCAATAACCCTCAAAAAAATTACCCACATGTTTATATCTTATTGGTATCTCATGTTCACATTCACCATTCTTTTCTAAAAACTCTTCGAATCTGAATTTAAACCAGTCCGTTTTTTGAACTGCTTCTGGTGTTATTCTTTTGTATGGTGAACTTTTTCCACTATGAAAGTAAACATATTCACCGACACCATAAGGTTCGGCTGGATACTTTTTCCAAAGGTTACTAACATAAATCTGATATTCTGGTAGAAGTCCTTTAGTAAATGGCTCTTTGTTGTATTTATCCATTTTGTTTATCAACAGAAAATCAACCTCATTTTTTACTATTGCTTCATCCACCACATTATCCCAATCCTTTTTTGATAGTAAAAATTGTTGGTCTTCATTTATATTTACGGAATATGGTGTAGTAACCTCATTCAATAGTGATAACATTGTGGCAGCCCAATCTTTTTCAAGGTTATTATAAAAGTTAAGCTTTGGTATGTACTTTTTGTACAATCTATGAACTTCGTCTAAGTTTGTAGTATCATTAAAATTAACAAAAAACTCATAATCACCCCAAACATCACCAATTTTAGGTAGATTTTCTTCTAATATCTTTAACCTTTCGGGTACAGTACAAATAAAGTTCTGAACAACACTAATCATATATCACCAACTAATATCCCAATCTTTGAAGTCAGCTGCTATACAATCAATCTTATAATCTTTTCTACCACCGACTACCTCCATGATTTTGTTAGATGCAGTTTGTCTTATACCATTTAAACCATGAGTCAAATGTAAATTTCCATCCTTATCTCCCCTTCTAACCTTTGTCTCATTATACCAAATATGTGTGTTCATCTGAGCTAAAACTATAAGAGCTCTTATAACTTCCCCATCTATTTTGTCTTTATGTTCTTCTAAAACTATGTCAATATCATGTACCATATCTTTTATTTCTTTAGCATAGTTTTCCTTGTTCTCTGCTATAAAAACCTCTTTAAGCTGGTGTATACTCAATCTATCAACTAATTCACCAAGCGTTGGTAACCATTTTCTACTCTTCATCTGTCTCTCCCATATATTATTGGATTGTTATGAGGCCATTCAAACCCCCACTCTGGATCGTTCCACTTTATTACAAATTGCTTATCAACATCATTGTAGTCACCATCGAAAGCTAACTTATAATGAAACGTACACTCATCACTTAAAACAAAATATGAACCACCACAACCTGGAGGTGTTAATATCTGTTTTCTATTTTCAGACGACAATATAAACCAATTCCATTGTTTATAAGTCGGTGAATCTTTTCTATTATCTGCTAATAGATAATAAAATTTACCATATACACAACTAATTAATTTCCAAGTGTTAAAGTCTCCATGTAGTCCTCTTAACACATCTTTCTGAGAGTGTGCGAATTTGTCTAATCTCCAATTCAACTTTGGATAGTCTTCATTATTCCAAGTGGTATATATATCACCACGAAAATCCTCATGCCTATCGGGCTGAAATGTTTTTACATCTTTTATCATAAAACTTTTCTCCAATAATTTAATAAATCATCACATATATGAACTAAACTTTTCTCCGGCTCCCAACCAAAGTGTTCTCTGAATTTATCACTACTAGGTATCTGTAAGGTAATATCAGTTGGTCTTACCCTTTCAGAGTCCAAAACTTTTACCAACGCGTCTGATATAGCAGATTGTGATATTAGCATATCTAAAGCATCTCCTACAGTGCAAGTATAGTCTCCACCTATATTATATACTTCTCCGTATCTATCACTCTCAGAACACAACCAATAAGCTTTTATAGCATCTTCTATATGGTTATATGTTCTAACAGAATCTAAATTACCATGTCTAATCTCACAATCATTTCTTATTAACTTTTCATTTTGTACTATTTGATATGCAAATGAAGAAAGAGCAAATTGCTTACCTCTTCTCGCTCCCTCGTGACTAAACATACGAGTAGTGATTATCTTCATATCATATGCTTTATGGTAGTATTGTGACATCAAATCATGACCTACTTTTGATATTGAATATGGATTAGCAGGTCTGATAGGATTTTCTTCTGTGATTGGAACCTCATCTTCATTTGGATTACCGTAAACTTCTGATGAAGACACACTAACTATCGTTGGATTGTATTCAGATTCTTTTATTGATTCTAACAGGTGAGTAGTACCAATTATATTCGTTTGTAGTGTAATAACTGGTATCTTAAAACTAACTTCTGGAAAACTCTGAGCAGCGAAATGAAATACTTTATCTGGTTTAGATATATTCACAGCTCTTTTTACTGACATGCCATCTGTTAAATCACAATCAATAAACTCAAACCTATCATCGTTTATATGGTCTACATTTTTAGTGTCTTCCATCCATCTTTTGGTACAATATACTTTCACATCTGTTTCACTAGCCAATATATAATCAATCATATGACTACCAACAAAACCAGTACCACCTGTTATTAGAATATTAGTCATTAATAAAACCCATTATTTTGTCGTAGATAGAATCTACAGATAATCCATTATTATTCAAATGATAGTCTCTATCACCATTTTCAAAAATATACCTTTCAGGTAAACCTATCCTCAACAATGGTAAACTTATAGAATTGTCCGACATACCTTCCAATATTGCTGAACCAAAACCACCAGATAATGTTTGTTCCTCTACAGATACTATATGAGTAAATCCGTGAAACATATCTTTTCTTATTGGATTTGGTTTTATTCTGTACATATCGAACAAGCAAGATTCTATATTATCAGCCATCATTTTTTGCCAGACATCATCACATCTACCTAACATATATCCGTAAGATACTAAAGCAACTTTTGGTGTATCTTTACTTAGAGGATTGTTAAATAGTCCTGGTTTTAACATTTCAATACCACTATAAACACCACCATCATCATCATTGAATCTGACATCATATTTTCTTTCTAATCTGATGTATCTTAATTTAGGTTCATCATATGATAACTCTACTAAATCTTTTGTCTGTGGTATGTTACGAGGACAATGTATTTCTACATTTATTAAAGACCTCATATATGCAATATCCTCGTTTGTTTCATGTGCTGGGCCTGCAGGAGCATAACCTAAAGCAACACCATTAGATAATATTGTAATGGGATTATTAGGCATTGAACAGGAATATCTTATCTGTTCAAAACATCTAGCAGCCCAAGCAGCCATCATGTAAACATATACTTTTTTACCATTAGCAGATAATCCAGCTGCTAAGTTTATACTATGTTGTTCTGATATACCAGTCCATATAAATTGTTCTGGCAATTCTTCTCTCCATTGGTCTAAAGCAGATGCTCCCATATCAACACTAATTAATATTACATCCTTATCTTCTTTAGCTATTTTAAATAATTCATCTATAAATGTATCTCTCTGTGTCATGATAAATTCTCCAATCCGATTTTAATATCTTCTTCACTTGAGGGAACGATAGTGTGATATTGCCACTTTCCTTCCATGTAACTTACACCCTTACCTTTAGTTGTTTTAGCAATTATTACTTGTGGATTCTGTGATGAAAATGTGTCTCTCAAATCATCATAATCATGACCATCTATCTCAACTACATCTCCTACAAATGATTTCATTTTGTCTGCTAAAGGTTCTAATTTTAACATCTTCTCAGTTTCACCAATAGTACCAAGTCCATTTCTATCAATTATTATTCTAAGGTTACTTAGATTATGGTGTGATATATACATAAGACTCTCCCAAACAGAACCTTCGTATAATTCAGCATCACCCATCACTAAATAAATATTCTTATCTCTATCAGCCTGCGCTAAACCTGATGCGTATCCTATACCATTACCCAAAGAACCACCAACAAAATGACAACCTGGTATTGTCCAATCTGAGTGTAGTCTTAGTATACCTTCAGGCCTACAATATTTTTCTAACTCATCCTTTGGAAAGTAACCTAAGTCTGCTAGTATTGGATATATTGATGGTGAACCATGAGCCTTACCAAATATTACAATATCTTCTTTATGATTGAAAATTGTTTTGTCATCGTAAAACAAAGAAACCAATACATCTACTGGCGATAAAGAACTATGTAAATGTCCTATACCATCTCTAGTCTTAAATTCAAAGACAGTCTTCCTAACCGACTTTGCTATCTTCTCTAATTGTTTATTATTCATATTAATCTCCTAATATTTTTCTTTTTAATTTTACTTTGGTATTTTCAATTATATTATTGACTGCTATATCACCATAAGTTTCTTTGACCTTAGTTAAAAACTTCTTATCGGTATGATAGATAAGATAAGCCTCATCTCTAAACTTTAATATTTCTTCTGGCGTCAAACTATCTGTAGGTAATGGTTTTGTAGTGTAAGCATGAAAAGAATACCCAGCATAATCTTCTGGTAAATCATAACCTATCTCAACTGCGTCTTTATACAACTGACTTCCTGGCAATGGCATAGCGGCATAAGCATTCCAAGCTATCGTGTTTAACTCTAAACTCAAGTCTAAAGTTTTTTGCATTGTCTCATGAGTATCACCTGGTAATCCAAACATATAATTTGCTATAATACCTATATCAGCATCATGTATTTGATTTACTACATCTACAATATTAACATCTTCAAATTTACCTTTAGAAACTTCTAACCTAACATTCTTATCAGCGCTTTCAATTCCTAAACACAACCATTTAATACCAGCTTTTCTCAATAATTTTAATACGTCAGGTCTTCTAATCGTATCAACTCTTGAATAAGCCCACATTCTTAGTTTGTCTGCATAAGGTCTTTCTGATAACATTTCTGATAAAGGTACATAATATTTTGGATTCAATAAAAACATTTCATCAGCTATTCTTATAGTCTCCACACCCATCTCATTAAGTTTGTCAAATTCTTTTATTATAAATTCAGGCGACCAAAACCTCATTTTATTATAGTTACCAGCAACACCTATCTCGTCAAGGTCATCTCTATTCAGTATATTAATCATACAAAATTCACATTGAAACACACAACCTAATGAAGTGTAAAGAGCAGCATATGGAGTTCTTTTTTCATGGTCATATTCCCCATGCCACATTGGTGAACGATATAAATCAAATGGTTTCTCTTTGTATGGTAGTAAATCCCAAGCATAACCTGGTAAATCCAAATCCATTCTTTCATTAGGAACTATTTTTGATGGTTTGGTAAGGTAAGGTTTACCATCTTTAATAAAACCAATACCATCTATAAATTCTAGTAAAAACTTATCATTTAAATCATCTATCTTTAACAAATCCCATAAAGAGTAAACCCCTTCGTTTGTAAAAATAATATCTATACTTGGTTCCTCTTCTAAAACTTTGTAAGGAAGTGCTTGAACATGTGAACCAACGAATGAAATAGGTGTATCTACACCTTTCTCTTTTATCAAGTTAGCCAACTTAACAGCACCACTCATCTGAGTTGTACCCGAGTTGACATTTTCTCCATATACACACACAGTAATTAGTCTTGGATTGAGACTTTTTATACGTTCTACTGCTTCTTCTCTCGATATTTGTTCTGCTAAAATATCTAATATTCCGACTTTGTAATTTTTTGAACGACAAGATTGTGCTAACAATAAAGCCCAATACGGAGTTCCTATACCCGCGTAATCGGTAGATAACCCTTGATATACATCTTTAGAACTGCCTGGATTTATAAACAGTACATCAACAACATTTCTCATAAAAAAATCCTCCATTACTGGAGGACACTTAACTAAAAGTGCCCCCGATTTATAGTCTCGAAGTGGTCGGTTGGGTCTTTGGAAATTGACATAAGTCTCACCTGTTAGCACCACATAGACTTTGTATATTAATATATATCAACTTCTTTTAGAAAATACAAATATTTTTTTAAAATCGATTACCTCTTGGGTATTTATTTAATTTACGAATACTATCTATACCCAAAAAGTTTTCTCCTTGATATTCACAGTTGTCATATACTGCTCTTATTATATCGGTATTACCATTACCTTTTTCAGACTCTTCAAAATCAGCCAACATAGCAACAACAATATCGTTATCTGTAGGCCATTGGTATAAATCATAGTGACCAGACCTACAACCATAATCCTTCCAATGGCTATGAAAGTTATTGACAATATCCATATTTTCAGATGAAGAAAAATACCAGTAATCTAAAACTGTAGGTCGATTCATATTTGGTGGATTACTCTTAGGTATGTACAGATTATTGAGGTCTTTGACTTTAGAAAAAATCAAATCTTCAAAAAAACCAACATCAAATCTAGACCACATAACTACATCATAAATAAAGTCATTTTCTTTTTCATATTCTGATTTCAAATCATTAACTTGTTTTGCACCAAACCATCTGCTCTCTATAGAATGCTGTCTGATATCATCCTTATTAAAGATAATCTGTTTTTCAAATTTATATTTTTTTGGATTATAAGTTTTCACTATTTGATTTTCATATTTGGTGTCCCAGCTATGAATGAACACATCTACATTATCATTAACATCTATAATATGTTTTTTATAATGATAATGTCCTATTCTAAAATCAACATCTTGTTCCCAACTATATCTTTTTTTATTGGTATACAATTTACCTACTATACCACTTAAACAAAGGGCTATTCTCATACATACCTCACTATAAAATCACTACAAACACCAGCACAATCAGAAATGTCTATGTTCTGTAATTCTGGCAAAACACATATAGACTGTTCTGTCAATGGAATGGTTGGATTAGTCCAAATATAACCTTTTGATGTCAAAGTAACATTATCATTTTGATGGAAAAAACAATGAGCTCCTAAATCTAACAACCTTTTTAGAGCATCTATATTTTTAGCATGACACCAAACTTCTTTTTTCAAAAAGAAATCAGGATTGACTCTGTACTGAGGTCTATTATGTCCTGTCCACCAAGTATCAGTATACCAAACATCTATTTCTACATCAAATCCTCTGTCTATAGCTTCTTGACAATATTTATCACTATTTTCAAACTCTGAATTAACACCATCAATATTACCTCTATGAGCTATTAAAATCATTTTCCCAAATCCTTTATAAATCTTTCAAGCTCATTGGAGTTTCTTACAATATTAACAGCATCACATGTAGGATAAGGATTAGAGGTTCCATAATCATTTATTATAGTTCTATTTGCATGAAACAAATCAAATATGATATTATGATACTTAATACCTTCTGTTTTTAATTGATTTAATGTAGTTACTCTTGCATCGGATGTTCTAGCAGTCGTTAATATAATACAAACTTTTCCTGTATCGTATAGTCTGTTTAGAAACTCTATATTCTCTTTAATACCTTCGGTTTCTCCCCAATAGGGCGGCGTGTATTTACCTGAGCTTTTTACTAATGTCCCATCTATATCTACAAATAAAGTTTTATATTGCCTAACGTAATCAAACCAATCTTCTTTTGTTCCCCAATCTATGTAATCAGAAACTTTGATTGGTTTAAATTTAAACCCATCTTCAATCATTTGTTTTATAATATCAGATAAGAATAGCTTATTTCTATTAGACATTTGCTCAAAGTATTCACAGTAGTCTTTACTCTCCTCAAAAGAATAGCTACCACATCCAAATGTAGAGGATATGACTCTTTTCTCAACTAAATCAGAAATGTACCCATCCTCTCCAATAGTCATGTAACTTTTGTTTGATGGATTAATAGAAGTGGTATCGTTTAAATCATAATAACACATAAAGTTACCATCTTCAATTCCATAACTAAATCTATTATCAACTTCTTTTATTATTATCTGACCTTCAATGGAAGCTTTTTTAATGACTTCATACACAGTGTGTGGTTGGTTATCGGTTCTATCTGATAATATAACCACCTCAGCTTTATCCTTTATACCAAGCTCATCCATACACATATCTATAGCATGACGACAATTGTACTTTTCTACATGTTCATTTAGAAAACCGAAGTAAACTTTATCCACATTATCAAAATCAAAGTTTTTAAGTGCTTCTACAATCATCCAATTTCCTTTTGGATGTGTTAACATCCACTTCGGTTTCAATCCCTCAAATCTAGTGGATAAACCAGCAGCAGTTACTATTAGATTCTTCATTATATTTCCCTTTTCTTACATACTAATATACCAAAATCTCTAAAGTACAAGTAGTCGATGTTAGTTCTCATAAAACAATTCAAAGCGTGTTCTGGATTTTCAACTATCGGCTCTCTATCGTTAAAACTCGTGTTTAATAATATGGGAACTCCTGTTTCTTCATAAAACTTTTCGATAAAATTATAATACCATTCATTATCATTTTTAGTAACAGTTTGTAGTCTAGCCGTTCCATTCAAATGAACGACTGCTGGAACTCTATCTTTTACCTCTTCTTTCCAATCCAATACCGTAGTCATATACGGACTGTCCACATCTCTGTAAAACCAATCACTAACTTTATCTCTGAGTATAGATGGAGCAAATGGTCTGAACCATTGTCTATGTTTTACCTTTTCGTTTATTATATCCTTCATCTTAGGGCCTCTCGGGTCACATAAGATACTTCTATTACCCAGCGCTCTACGACCTGACTCCGAACCACTACCAAATACTGATATTATATTTTGTTCCGTCAATAGTTTTACAACCTTATCATCATCAGTAGATTCAATAGTTAGTTTTTCTTTGTTTTTATCTAAAACTTCTTCAACATCTTTTAAATCATAGTCACATCCTAAATATGGTGTACAACTATCGTTCCATTCTACTCTTGGATTTCTTAGTATCTGATGATAGACATATTGAGCAGCGCCTATTGCTAAACCACCATCGTAAGGTACGGGACAAATATATATCTGTTCTACGTTTGGAAACCAATCATACATCTTGCCAATCATTACGGAGTTCAATACCACTCCACCTGACATACAAATGTTTTTTGGATTATACTTCTCTATGTATGGAGCCATTACTTCTTTACAAATCATTTCAGTCGCTTTTTGTATACCAGCAGCTACATCAAAAGCATCTTGTTCACTCTTATCAGCTACTACTTTGTACTTTCTACAATTGTCCATAACTTTTACAGACCTTCCACCACCACCAAGAGCAAAACCATCATAAAAGTCTTTCCAATATTTTTCAGAGTCGCCTGTGGAAGCCATAGCCATAACAGTTCCTGCAGCTAATCCATGTGGATGTCCGGCTGAAAGTCCAAAAATTTCTTTAGTATAGATTCTCCAAGGTGAACCAATTGTTAATTTCTGCATTGGTATACGTTCTATAGGTTCAATATCTAAACCACTACCTTTCCAAAAAGTAAATGATGTAGAAAAGTAATTACCTTCCCCTAATTCAAGAACATCTTTTTTATCATCTTCCCAATCCAATTTATCTGTTCCACTACCATCAATCGTTATGATTAAAGACTCATCATAGTTACTTGAAAAGAAAGCATTAGCAGCATGAGATTGGTGATGTCCTATAGCGTATAGTTCACCATTATTTTTTTTGATAATCTCTCTCATTTTATTATCGTACTCAGAATGATTTACAGGTTCTCCACGATGTCTAGTATTTAAATTACCATATGTGAAATACTTTATATCATCAAAGTAATCAGATGGTAATCTTTCAAAAGACATTTTAAGTCCATCACCAAGCGGTTCTTTCTCTCTTATAAATCTTTCTAACTCTTCGTGAATTATTGGTACACCATTTTCTAAAACACAATAAGAAACATCATGTCCTGATTGAAACCCTATTATTTTCATATACTAACCTTTTACTTTATTATAAGTATAATAACTTATTACTAAATACAATTTTTTCTCCAATTAGATACCCAAGCATCTTCTGTGTAATGCATATCAAACCGTTTCTTCATAGTATCAACACATAATTTGTAAAACTTTTCAGTCTTTAACTTTTCAGCCATTCTTTTTGCCTCATCTAAATCCCCAACTTCTACAGTAGTCAAGGGATGTAATATTTCTTGTGTATCTAACCCTTTATATCCAATACAAGGTATCCCATGAAATGCACAATTCATAGCAAATGTACCAGCTGCATGTGTTCTCATTAGATGAACTCCTATATTAAAATCACTCAACTTATCAATCCAATCTCTCCAACTCATATAAGGTAGATAGTTTATATCTTCAATCATACTTTCTTGTTCTTGTTTTCTACCCATCGATGGCGCTGATATTGGATATCCCATTTCTCTAGCAACCATATAAGAATCAAATCCACCATACCAA
>Ga0181395_1001040_pt1 | contig 11466 bp, 13 predicted proteins | sample 18SPOviralmetaG_FD_130124 | JGI IMG/M metagenome (GOLD analysis project Ga0181395, IMG submission 130124) | Marine viral communities from the oligotrophic San Pedro Time Series (SPOT) site, San Pedro Channel, CA, USA - 18 SPOT_SRF_2010-12-16 | ecosystem: Environmental > Aquatic > Marine > Strait...
CGAACTGAAGCATATTCATACATGACCTAGCCATAGTAGAATAAGGATTTATATTACCACCTTTATCCATTAAGATAGTCATATTACCTACTTCTTTTATAAGGTTTCTCTTAATTACCTTATCATTCTCAGTCCATACATTATCTACCCTCATAAATATACGTTCATGACTAACTATGTAATCATTCTTTAATTTATCTGAAATAATATCAGCTCCTTCCTTATCTGTAGTAATAATATGGATATCGTCTAATTCAGGGATATCTGTAAAGTTTTTTATCTTAAACTGAATATTAATACCTGTTTTATCTAGTAGTTCTTTATTTAGGTCTATGCATAAAGGTTCATAATCATAATTTTCGTCTATCTTCTTAAGGTGTAGTCCGTCGTGGATTAATGCTCCGATAGTATACTTCTTACTCTTAAGGTAATCATATACAACCATTAGACACTTACATTCGATAGTCTGAAGATAATAACTCATAGCTGTTCCGTCTAGGTTATAATAATCTGAGCCTTTATTCTCTACTGCTTTCATTCTGTATTTTAGAAGTTCATTCGTATTTAGTAGTGTCTGAGTATTCTTTTTTAGTTCTTTATCTAGACCATGAATGAACTCAGGGATATCTTCTTCATTAAGATTATACTCAGTACAGAATGTCTTTAATGTTCCATTATAGAATAACTTCATTATCAGTATCTTACAATAGTCGCGACTGAGACCTTTCTTCTCCATTTTTCTAAAGAACTTATCACGATTTTCATTATAGTAAGATAGAATAGGACACTCTAATCCTTTATCTTTTAGAACCTGTTCTAAAAAGTTAGGGTGAGCGTTTACCATATCTAAATCTACGAATGCGTCTTTACATAGTGCGGACTTAATTACTCCTTTCATATATGGCTGAGAGATACATGTTTCACCCTCTTTTAAATCTTTTACTTTAATATTTAGACGTCCGATATCATTCTGGATATATTCTACCTCTACTTTACCCTCTTTACATTTACTTAGATATTTCTTAAGTCCTCCCTTATGTTCTTCGTCTATTAAATTAGAGTGAAGAAGCTTAATCGCATTCTTATAGTTAAATCTCTCGTTAAGTGTAAATGTCTTCATATTGTTTAGATTAGATAATTTTTCCGTGATTTTATTTTCTCCCATTACTTTATAATTAACTATAGATTTTATTTTTTAAATACTAATCGCACCACTTAAAGAATGTTAAATTAAAAGTTAATAAATTATTTTATTACGATAATACGTCATAAAATAATAAAAGTTTAAAATTATAGATAAAAGGTAAAAGTTTAAAAATCGCGATTTTTAAATAATGATATTATTCTCCATTAAAATATTTACTTTATTCGGATATTTTTCTTTAAAAAGTTCTATGTTATCTTTCTTCTTATAATAATAATATGAACTCCGTGCATTCATGAACTCTTTATTATTATCATACTTCTCCTTTTTCTTATCCTTATTTATATGGTAATGAGTTCTAGCTCTTTCTCTGTTCTGAGACTTAAACTCTTCTGTATCTTTAATCTTCTGATATCTCTCCTTTTCTTTCTCGCGTTTACGTTGATACTGATTAATAATACTTTTAATATGTTCGTCAGAATATTCACTCATTTATATAATTACTTATATATTTTTTTTTTTAAATAATAATCGCGTTTTTTAAATATCTTAAATAATATATAACATGCCGTTAGATAAACAAGGTAAACCAGTACTTTATAAACCATGGGTGAATAAGGGTAAGGGTGCTAAATACTGGGTATACGTTAAAGCTGATACTAAGAAGGGATATAAAAAGATAGGTTTCGGTCTTAAAGGATATCCTCAGTATAAAGATAAAATAGGATACTATAAATCACTCGACCATTTAGATAAAAAGCGTAGAGATAGATACAGAGCTAGAGCTTCAGGTATTAAAAATAAAAAAGGAGAACTTACATACTTAGATAAGAATACCGCTAACTACTGGGCTTATAATAAATTATGGTAAAGATTAAGGTATAAGTTCAGGTTCAGGTTCAGGTTCAGGTTCTTTCTCTTTACTTTCTCTATCTACTTTATCTTTTTTATCTACTTTATCTTTTTTATCTTTCTTATCAGCAGGTATTATATCCTCGTCTTCTTCTCCACTACTATTCACCTCTGGGTCTGGAGGGGGCTTACGCTCACAGAAACACAAATAGCAGAGATTAAGTCTGCAGTAGCACCTAGACTTAAATATAATCGCGAGTATACCTCCTAACGCTCCTAAGATTAAACCAGTAGCTCCTGCGAGTTCATTAATGTTAAATTGTTGTAGAATACCACTATCGGACATTTAATAATTTATATGAGATAATTTTTATATCTTCTAAATTATAAAAGATAATGTCTGATAAACCTATTGATAAAGTTATTAATGACGTAGGTAATATAAAAAATACTTTAGAGGATATTAAAAAAATAACTGAGGACTTTAAAATTATTAAGAATGACATAGCTTTTATTAAAAATAGATTACATGAAATCAATAAAGCAAGAATAAGAGAACAAGAAGAGAGAGACGATATAGCTAAAGGGTGGTTCTGGTAAATACAGAAATAACTAATTTAGATTTTTTACAATATCATTTTATAGAAATTATCAGATATTTTTAATAATTTTAAGAAAATAATTAATATATTTCTTAAAGTAAAATGGACCTATTACCGAATATACAAGTAGATTTATTACAAGAAGACCCTGAACCTTTAGAAGAGGAGAACGTATCTGACGGAGAAGGTGAGCCTGAGTTAGTAGTGAAAGAGATAGTAGAGGATATCCCTGAAGTGCAGGAGAGGAGTATCATACCTGAAGAGGATATCTTCGTAGAGAAGAAACCTAAGAAAGCACCTGAACCTAAACCTAAAAAAAAGAGACAAATGACAGAGGCTCAGTTAGAACGTCTACGTTTAGGTAGAGAGAAAGCTCTAGCTGTCAGAAGAGCTAAAGCACAGGAGAAGAAAGAATTAAAAGAATTACAAACTAAAAAGAAAAAGAAAGAATTACAGAAACTACGTGAAGAAGTAGAGGATACACCTAAACAAGTACCAAAACCAGAACCAGCACCTAGAAAGACTATAACCTCATTAGAAGACTTACCTTCTGATTTATTAATAGAATTACAGAAGAGAGCTATAGAAGGATATGATACTAAAAGAAAAGCAAGGAAAGAAGAAAAGAGAAAACAACAATCACAGAAGACAGATAACCTTAAGAACATGAACTTAGTTAATAATGCATTACAACCACAACAACCAAAACAATATGGAGAAGCTGGATATTTTAATGATTGTTTCTGAAGTCCTCTTTTTTTAGGACACAAGTCCTCAAAATAATAAATAGAGTAATTTTAGAGGACGCAGTATTTTATGTCTCTTTACGTAATAGAAATAAATAATAATAATATACTATTATATAGAAAGTCCTCAAAGTCCTCAAAGTCCTCAAAAATATAAAAAGTAATAATATAAAATAAGAATAATATAAATCAGATAATCGCATTATAAAGTTTTACTTTTATTCGTGATATTTTCAGGGACACGTCCTCATTTTTAAGGACTTCTTTATTTTAGAGGACGCGAGGATTATTTTCTATGTTTTATATAAAATGAAATTATGGATTTATGATTTAATTACTATCCAGTTATTACTTACTTATTTAATTTATATTAATAAAATGTCGGTAATAATAAATGACGTATAAACAGGATTTTAATCGTAAGTATGGATTTAAACCATTAAGTAAGTCGCACTCTCTAAAGGAGATATCAGATATTACCGGCTATGAGTTAAAAGGATTAAAGACTATATTTAAGAAAGGTCAGGGTGCTTTTTTCTCTCGACCTGATAGTGTACGGAAAAATATTAAGACAGACGAGGAATGGGCTTACGCTAGGGTATACGCTTCAGTTAATCCTAAGAGTAAAGCGTATAAGATTGATAAAGTTCATTTAATTAAAAAAAAATCTAAGTCTAAATAAATGGTTAAAGTATTAGAACTATTCTCCGGTACTCGTTCGATAGGTAAAGTATGCGACGAGTTAGGGTGGGATAGTGTATCAGTTGATTTAATATCAGAGGCTACTCATAAATGCGATATAATGGATTTCGATTATAAACAATATCCTAAGGATACTTTCGATATAGTATGGGCGTCTCCTCCATGTGTAAATTATAGTAGATTAAAGGATTGTAATTTAGGAAGAATTGTAAGGGGTGAAATATATAATAAAGAAATAAGAGAAAAAGAAATGATTAAAGACGATAAATTAGTTTTAAGAACATTAGAAATAATTGATTATTTTAACCCTGAATATTATTTTATTGAAAACCCTGCAACGAGTAGAATGAAAGAAAGACCTTTCATGAAAGATAGATATAATATAGTGGTAGATTATTGTATGTATAGCGAATGGGGTTATAGAAAACCTACTCGTATATGGACCAATAAAAAAGACTTTATACCTCTTACCTGTAATAAAAAATGTGGTAATATGGTTAATGGTAAACATATTATCACGTGTGATAATGGATATGATAAAAGGAAAAAAATAAAAAATAAAGGAACTACACGAACAGAAAGATATCGTATCCCTCCCGATTTAGTATTTAGTTTATTTCTCGAATAAAATATATATATAAAATCTAAGTCTAAATAAATGGCTGGGTTTCATACTAAAACCTTTTTAAAGCATGACGACTATATGACCCCTCTATCAGCGTGGGATAATATAAAGGATTATATACCGAAAGATAAAGTAATATGGGAGGCGTTTTATGGGGACGGAAAATCAGGAAAACATTTAGAACAATTAGGTTTTAATGTTATTCATGAAGAGATTGATTTCTTTCAGAATAATAAAGGAGATATTATAGTAAGTAATCCTCCATTTAGTAAAAGTAAAGATATATTTATTAGACTTAAAGAAATAGATAAACCTTTCATTTTAATATTACCTTCTTCTAAAATAAATACCAGCTATATAAGAGAAAACTTTAAAGATACAGAGAACCCTTTACAGATAATAATACCACGTAAAAGAATACAATTCATTAAGAACGGAAACCATACAGAGAATAAATGCAACTTTGACTGCTTTTATTATTGTTATAAAATAGGTTTAGAGAAAGATATAATATGGTTAAATTAACATTAGAAGATATATAGCTTATACATAAAATAGACATGAGTAAGAAACATAAGATTTTAAAGATTGTAGACCCTCCTAATACTAAGAAGAAGGCTCTACACCCTAACCTACCTCAGCCTCCTAGTTTAGTTCTTATGATTATGCCGACTAAAACAGGTAAGTCCACGATTATCTCTAACATGTTATTAAATAAAGATTTCTACGGACAGGACTTCTTCGACGAGACTACTATGATTAGTACAACAATTAACAACGACCAGACGTCTCGTTTCATGAAACAGGCTTTTAATACGTATGATTATTATTCAGACGAATTAATTAAGGATATAGTAAGAGGTCAGTCTCAATATGAAAAGGCTGATATGCCTTCTATGTGTTTAGTGTGCGACGATTGTTTAGGTGAAAAGACTACTGCATTAAATAATCTAGCGTCTCGTTATCGTCATTATAATATAGATTTATTTATTGTATCTAGTCAGCTACTAAAAAAAGTAAGTCCAACGATAAGGGCTAATGCTAACTGGGTGCTGGTGGGACGCCTCACTAATGAGGCTGAAGTGGAGAAGCTGTCGGAGGAGTGGTCCGGTATGTTCGGAGGTGATAAAAACTTTAGAGAAATGTATAAGAAAGCTACTAAAAAAAGATTTGATTTTATGACCCTTAAGCTAACAGAAAATCCTGCTGAGATATGGATTAACTTTAATGATAAGATTTATCCTGAAGGTCCTTCTGAAGAAATAGAAACAGAAGAAGAAACTGAAGAATAAATTAAAAAAAAGAATACTATAATTTAAATATATTTAATATTATAAAATAATGGAGTTCGGTAGTGCTGATAGAAGAACAGACGCAGAGTTTACTCACGCCGTTAAAGATTATAATAGTCAGGTGAATATCTATAATCAGCAGTTAACTAAAGACGCTTTAACTCAGAAAGAAGCGACAGAAAGTCTTAAGGAACAAGCTGGAGGGGACGCGAATACTAGTGCAATAAAAGAAGCAGGACAACACGCTAACGCTGTAGCTCAAGGAGTTAAGACTGCTAAAGACTTTCAGAAGATAGGTCAACCTATTAAAGCTACTGAGGATATAGTAAAAGTAGGTGAAGGTGGTGCGAGGACATTAGTTAAGAAGGGAGAAGTAGTGGGTAGAGAGACAGCTCAGACATTAGGTAAATCCGCAGGTAAACTCGCTACAGGTTTAGGAGTAATAGGAGACGTAGGTTCTATAGGTATGGATATAGCGGAGGACGTAAATAACTGGGATAAAATGTCTACAGCAGATAAAGTTTCTAATATCGTAGATATAGGTGGAGCTGGTTTAGACATGATAGGAACTGGATTAATGGCGTTCGGAGGACCTCTGGGTGCGGTAGTAGGATTAGGATTAAAAGGTATAGGAGACGTAGCTCAGGTAGGTTCAGGTGTAGAAGATACTATTTCAGGATATCAATCAGCTCAAGATACTAAAGACGATTTAGACGAACAACAAGCTAAAGCAGAGAAGGACGCACCTGACCCTAAAGCAGAACAACAGGCAGGACCTAGTCTAGCTGGAGCAGGGGCTCTCGCTGTAGGAAGACAAGCTCAACAATAATTTAAAACTTTCATAATTTTTTTTTTAAGAATATTTTTATATAAAGTATATTATAAAAATATGTCGGTATCATTCTGGAAAGCGGAGAACTCTATCCCTATCGAACAGACGTCTAAGTCTGTACCTGTTGTTAATGGTCTCAATTTTACAGGAGGTCAAGAAGTCAGAATTAAAGTCCCTCCTACAACTAAGTTTATTAAACCTGACGAGTGTTATCTTCAGGGTGATTTTAAAATCCAATTACCAGACCTCGCCACTCACGAGGCTACACGTCTGCAGTTAGACGCACGTCTCGGAGGTCAGTCTCTTATTAGAGATATCCGTGTCTATACTTCGGCAGAGTTCGGTTCTGTATTGTTAGAAGAAATACAGGGATATAATTCTATGGTCTCTATCATGAGAGATTATGATACGAATGATAGTGATAAGCGTAAACGTGCTATGACTGAAGGTGCTACTATCTGGATACCTGAGACCAGAGGCACTCTAGGAACTACTCGCTCTGAATGTGCGGATACTTTCACTAATCCTTACTCTAAGGAAACCTTTACCGGTGGAGATAAAACTGACGATTTTGATAATGATAGTTTCTTATCATGTAAGTTATGTCTGCCCTTAGAAACAGGTATTTTTAGGTCTAAGAAAATATGGGCTAATATGTATACAGGACTGGAGGTAGTTATAACCTTAGAAGAGCCTTCAGCCTGTTTAACTCAGTTAGATAATGTCTCACGCCATAAGCGTCAGCGTCTTAATCCAGTATTTCATTCTCTAAATGGTTCTATTACAGCACCTAACGACTGGGCGAATAATAGCTCAACTGACGAGTTTTTTATCCACCCTGAAATTAATTCTAACTATACTCCTAAGTCCTGCGGTTTCGTAGTGGGTGAGCGTATTAACTTCGTTAAACCAGACGGAAGTCAGAACGCAGGTTTTAGTGCTACCGCTAAGATAGGGGCTATAGAGAGAGTAGAGGTGGACGACGGCTCAGGGTCTAATAACGTCCCTCTTATCAAGATTACACTTACAGCGGAGGTCAAGAATACCGGAGGACATGATATAGAAAAGGGGTCGTGGTTTATGTATTCTGATAGTGTCCTCGCTTCTCCTTCAGGTAAATATGACGCTAAATATACTTTCTCTAATGTGGAGTTAGTGGTTCAGGAGGTAGATATGGGTTCTAACTATGTTAATGATATGTTAAGTAGAATGAAGGAAAGTGGTTCTATTATTACTGATATTCTTTCAGTATCTAATTACAGATATTCTCAGTCTGCAGGTGATATCGTAGCTAATATCCGCCTCCCTCTCAATCAATCAAGAGCGAAGGCTATCCTATCGCAAGCATGCGACAGCTCACCTTACGATAGTAAAGAACGTATCGGAGCTAAAGGAACTTATGACGTAGGAGCTAATGCAGACGAAGACGGACAACTCCTCGCAGGAGACCAGTTCAGAGGTATCTCGGATAGTATTACTGATTATCAGTTTGTATATGACGGACGCCTACAACCTTCTCGCCCTGTTAACTGCGAAAAGACTTCTTCTAAAACCAGTATCTCAGCTCAGCCGATTATAGAAGTTCAGAAGGCTCTGGTCCAGAGTGGTATAAATGTTAAGTCTTTATCTGATTTTAATAGAAACTTCGTAATCGGAAGAGCCTTAAGTCTTTCAGCTATGGGAGTGGAGGGAGTTTATGATACCAGAAATAAAGACTTTAACCTTCAGGTCAATTATCAAGGTACAACACCTACTAAAAATAAACTCTGGAATAATTTCGTCTTTCATTTAAGACGTGTAGTTATTAAGGGAGATAATGTTTCGGTAATTGTTTAAGATAAATGTTTTTTTAATTTTAAGTTTTGTAAATATTTTATATATTAAATAGTATAAAATAATGAGTAATCGCTTCATAGAGATTTTACCGCAGAACACTAATGCAAGCCATTCATATAAAGAGGGACGACCGGTAGTAGATTTTTTAATCGCAGAACAAGAGGCTACACTCCTCCCTCGCTCTATCCGAGTATGTGGTCGCTTTCATGCTTACGAGGACGAAAATAGGACAACTACTACAGGTAGTAATTTATCTATGGATAGTCGTATCGGTCTGTGGTCTATCCTAGACCAAGTAGTTATAAGTTCTGGACGTAGCCATACTACAATCGAACACCTTCGTTCAGCGAATAGGTTCTATAGTTCATATATGGGAGTTATTAATGACGAGAAAACACTCCTTAATCAGTATAGTAATATGGGTCTTACATTACCCTCTACAGACGGACAACAGCTCGCCGTTATGCAGGAAGGAGACGGAGCTAATTCTAACGAGTTCTGTATTCATATCCCTACAGGAATGCTTATGGGGACTTCTGGTGTAAATCTTAGTAGCCAGACAGGTATCGGGGGCTGTCAGATTTCTCTACACCTCGCACCGGATAGCATGGTGCTATATGCTAAGGACGGAGACGCTTCTAGCGACGGATTAGAGGGTGCTTTCTATGAACTTACTGACCTTAAGTTAGTATGTGAAGTCAGCGAACAGGTAGAAGCTAAACCTCAACCTCTAGAATATAATTCTATTACTGGATACTACACTACTATCAACTCGGCGAATGCTAATCTTAACTTCTCTCTCGGTCTTAACAGAGTATCGTCTACTATGGTTAATTTTATCCCCTCAGATTATCTTAACAATCTGGACCGAAACTCTCTCCAGACTATTAATCCTCTCACGTCTTCAGGTGCTATCGCAGACGTTTCTCAGTTAGTAATGACTAAGGGAGGCTCTCGTTATCCATTAGACTATAATGTAGATACTATTTTCAGGAAAGGAAATACTCAGCAGGTAGACCCTCAGATTATCAGAAACTTCATGAACGCAGTTCTACCATTTAAGAAGATTACTCATACTCTCTTATCTCCTTCTACCTGTAATAAGTCTTACCTTACAGACGATACTGATATTAATCAGGGAGGTATCCTTTACGGAGTAGGTGTAGCCTATGACGTTCTAGGTTCAGACGGAGCTGACTTCTCACGTGAGGCGTGGGGTCTCCAGTTAGACCTAGCATTAGACGATAATAATCCTAATAGTGCATTCGTCTTCGTACACCATAAGAATACTTTAGTTTACAATCAGGGACAGGTTCAGGTTATTTCGTAAATTAAATCTATACTTAATTTTTTAACTTTTTTTTATTAATTTTTTATATTTATTAAGTTATAAATATAAAAATGTCTCAATTTACTAAGCCTGATTTTCTCCGTGCAGGTCCAGTCATGACCGACCCTACTTCTCGTATTGATACCGATATTCTAGAGCCTGTAGTTCAGAGTGAAAGCTTCTGTCGTTTTCAGTTCAGTAATAAAGGTATTCTAAACGCAGGTTCTCGTATTACCTTCTGTCTAGATAAACCTGATACTGAGAGTTTCTTACCTATCTCTGTAGGTATAGGTTCATTAATAGAAAGAGTTTCTTTTAAGTCTGGAGGTAAGACTATCTGTGAAGTTCAGGACTGGGGACACCTCCACGCCTACGAGAGTGTCTTTATGGACCAGTCTGCTATTAAAGAAAGAGAGCAGTTCTTATCTGGACGTGCTTTATCTATGGGTTTATCTTATGACGACGGAAAGGCTAACGAGAGTAGCCATATTACTCTAGATACCGGTAAAGAGAAAATAGTTAACGCTACGTCTACGAATACTAATCAGTCTCTTTATGACTTCATGAAGTTAAATAGTGAACCAGTATTCTCTCTAAGGTTAGACGACCTAGTACCCTGCCTACGCGGTCAAGAATTACCACTTTTTAAAATTATGGAAGACGTGCAGTTAGAGATTACCTTCTCAGACCCTCAGAAGCGAGTATCTATCGCCTCAGGTGGAGACAATACTAAACCATTTACTATCAATACAGCAGAGACACGTCTTATCGCTGATTACACGTTTCTAGACGTGGACGAAATGGACGCATATATGAAAGATAGAGGTAATAACTACGGATATACTTTCATGGAGCCGAGACTTACTAAAACTACTCTCGCTACAGCTTCAGACTGGGAGAACCAGATTAGGAATGTAGGTGGTGCTGGTCGAGTAGTTAGTCGTGCAGTCGTAAGTATTACTTCAGATAAGATTACCGCCTCAGGTCCTATTAAATCAGCTCTCGGTGATTATCGGTCTATCGCCCCTGAGAGTTCTGCTAAGGGAACATACGGAAAACTTACCTCTAACTTTAAGAAAAATGATAGGTTTCTTTATCCTATTGATAGGTCTAACTCAGCTCTCCATTATCACGGAGTTCAGGACGCGACCGGTAGTGTACCTCATATCGCGAGGTCTATGTATGCACGTCAGGGTTATTCTATCGCTAATGATAAGTTTGAGGGACATGCTGTAGGTGGAGCTCAACAGAACCAGCTATTAGGTCAGCAGTTCTATACGGCATACCGCTTTAATGACGGACAGCGTGTAGACAGCAGAGGTCTCGAACTTCATTCTAAACTCTTAAGTATGACTGACGCAGAGAAACCATACGTCTCTAGGTGCTGGATTATGGTTCAGAAGGTTATGACTATCCAAGACGGAAAAGTAGACGTTCTCTTTTCTTAATTAATATTATATTCTAAAGTCCTCAGTTTTTTATAAAGTCCTTAAAGTCCTTAAAAA
>Ga0181395_1001043_pt1 | contig 11458 bp, 13 predicted proteins | sample 18SPOviralmetaG_FD_130124 | JGI IMG/M metagenome (GOLD analysis project Ga0181395, IMG submission 130124) | Marine viral communities from the oligotrophic San Pedro Time Series (SPOT) site, San Pedro Channel, CA, USA - 18 SPOT_SRF_2010-12-16 | ecosystem: Environmental > Aquatic > Marine > Strait...
AGTACTATTTTAGACAATCACAACCCAAATCCAATAAGTACAACAGACGAATTTAAAAAAGAAATAGCAGCAATATGAAACCATTATGCGTAGTATCGTGTCCAATAGACACATTTTCAGGTTATGGAGCACGTTCCAGAGATTTTGTAAGATCATTAATTAAAGAAAAAGATTCTGAATGGGATATTAAAATTATGCCTCAACGTTGGGGTGATTGTCCTTGGAATTTCTTATCACAAGATGACCCTTTAAGAACCCGTTTTATAGGAGGCCTTCAACAAAAACCAGATATTTGGATGCAAATAACAGTACCAAATGAATTTCAACCTGTAGGGAATTTCAATGTAGGTATATCTGCAGGTATAGAAACAAATATATACCCAGCTGATTTTATTGAAGGTAGTAATAGAATGGATTTAAATTTAGTTTCTTCTCAACATTCAAAAAATGTAGCCCAACAAACCCAATTTGATAAAAAAAATCAACAAGGACAAATTGAAAAAAATATTAAATTATTAAAACCTGTTGAAGTATTATTTGAAGGTTTAGATTTAGATAAATATTATAAAAATTCACAAAAATCATCTATTTTAGATAATATACCAGAAGAATTTTGTTTTTTATATACAGGACATTGGTTACCAGGAACATTTGGTGAAGATAGAAAAAATACAGGTTTAATGATAAAAACCTTTTTAGAAACATTTAATACTCCTTCTAAAAAGAAACCTGCATTAATTTTAAAAACTAATCATGTTAGTTACTCATTAATGGATAGAGAAGAAATTCTTAAAAAAATTAATGAAATAAGAACCCAAATCTCAGGTAACTTACCTAATATTTATCTTTTACATGGTGAAATTACAGATAATGAAATGAATGAGTTAAATAATAATCCTAAAGTAAAAGCTTTTGTATCATTTACTAAAGGTGAAGGTTTTGGTAGACCATTACTTGAAGCCGCAATTACAGGTAAACCAGTTATAACAACTAATTGGAGTGGTCATATTGATTTTATTAATCCTGACTATAATGTTTTAATTGGGGGTGAATTAAAATCTGTACATAAATCAGCAGCAAATCAGTTTTTATTAAAAGAATCTCAATGGTTTAACATTAATACTGCAATCGCAAGTAGAGCAATGAAAGATGTTTTTAATCATTATAAAAAATATATTGAAAAATCACGTAAACAAACTCAATATTTAAAAGATAATTTTAGTTTAGATAAAATGGGCGAATTAATAAGTAAATTTATGCCTACAATAGAAGCAGCACCTCAAATGCAAAAATTAAAATTACCAAAACTTAAAAAAACAAATAATTCTACATTACCTAAATTAAACTTACCAAAACTTAAAAAAGTTGAAGCATAATGGAACAAGGACAAGATAAATTAGTAAATAGCCCAATTTGTAATAGTAATGCATGTTATGAATCAGAATTTACAACAGCAGAAGGACCAGTAAAAACATGGCTTTGTATGACTAGTGGTTATACTTCAAATACTACGATGACTTTAAACAGTGAAGGTCTTAAACAAACCCTAGAACTTACAGCTGATTTAATTAAAGATTTAAGACAAGATCATGAACCACCAGGGGGTGGAGAGGTGTTGGCTTGGTTCCCAACTGTTATTACAATGCCTGAAAAAGGTATGATATTTCCAGAACCTATAAAAGGAACTAATGATTGGCAATGGACATGTGTAAAAGCTATTCCTATACTTGAAGAAGAACAAAATAAATACCCTGATCCTAAAAATCCAGGTACATTTTATAAAAATAAAATGGATATGAAAAACCCATATAAATTTGATAAATTATGTTTTATGGATGCAGCTGAAGAATTAGGGATGTTTCAAAAACAACCATCATAAATGAAAATAAGTTATGCTATTCCTGTTTGTAATGAACATGAAGAATTAAAAAGGTTATTAAATTTTCTAATTAAAAATATTAGAGAAGAAGATGAAATAGTAGTCCAATGTGATAAAGGTAACACAACATCTGAAGTATACGAAGCATTAAGTCCCTATAACCTTGTGAATGGCCTTATAGATCCAATTAAAGTTATAGAATTTCCATTAAATGGCCATTTTTCAAATTTTAAAAATAATTTAAAAGAAAATTGTTCGGGTGATTGGATATTTCAAATTGATGCTGATGAGTATCCTGATGAATATTTAATTAATGTACTACCAAGTATATTAGAAGAAAATACTGAAACTGAAGTATTTTTAGTACCTAGAATTAATGAAGTAATTGGTATAACTCAAACTCATTTAGGTCAATGGGGATGGAATATGAGTGATAAAGGATGGATTAATTATCCTGATTACCAGACACGTATTTTGCGAAATACCCCAGAAATTAAATGGCACAACAAAGTACATGAAATAATCAAAGGACATAAAAAATTTGCAACATTACCAACAAATCCTGAATACTCTTTATGGCATCCAAAAGAAATAACTAGACAAGAAGCTCAAAATCAATTTTACAATACACTATAATGAATATATTTGTTGACATAGATGATACTATTTGTTTTTATAACGATGGTTTAGATAAGTTTACTTCAGGAAGAGATTATTCAAAAGCAAAACCAAATTTAAATAATATAAAAAAAATTAATATATTATATGATGAAGGACATAATATAAAATATTGGACAGCTCGTGGATCAGTGACAGGTACTGATTGGTATAAAGTTACATTTAATCAATTAAATAATTGGGGTTGTAAATATCATGATTTAAGTGTAGGTGAAAAACCCGCATATGATTTATTAATTTGTGATAAAACTAAAAGAATAGAAGAAATATGATAGATAATCAATGCTTTTCATTTGCTGGTAATTTCATATCAGAATTAGATTTTCCAAAATTTTCGTCCCATAATTTAAAAAACTTATTCCCTAGTTTTAGTTTAAATTTAAAAACAAACAACTTTATATCGTATGAACACAATGAAGATTTCAATAAATATAAAGATAAAAAAATCCTAATAATTGGGGGTGGTCCTTCTACTACTAATCTTCAATTAAATTCACTAGATATAGATTATATATTTACAGCTAACAACTTTTTTTTAAATCAAGATTTAAATAATCTAAAAGTAGATATAGCTATGATAGGAGCAGAAGTTGATACTTCTTCAGATAATTTTATTAAATATGTAGAAGAATTTGAACCTTGGTTAGGATTTGAAATTCATAATAAATGGAATATAAAGGCTAATAGGGATTATTTAAATAAACATTTATTTAATAATTATTGGAAATTATTTTGTATGCAAACTAGATATTATGGATGTGTAGGAATTGGCCATAGATTAATAGTATTAGCTATGCAGTTAAAAGCAAAAGAAATTTATTATATAGGAATAGATGGCCCTAAAGGTATGATACAAGGTAATCATTCTTTTGAAAAAAATAAAGCAAATCTTCCTAAACTCCCTTCTTATTTAAATGTGGCTAATGCAGAAGAAATTTTTACAAATGCATATAAAGATTTTTACACACATATGAATCGAGATATAAAATATCAGGGAAAATTAATTAATTTAGGAAAAAATCACCCTGATAATATAATACCTATTTTATAATTAACTTAAAAAATTAGACAACTATGTTTTACATTTTTGAGATGGCAAATAACCATCAAGGAAGCGTTGATCACGCTAAAAAAATAATAGATGATTTTGCAGATTTAGCAAAACGTAAAAATATTAATGCAGGTATCAAATTACAATTTAGAAATTTAGATACTTTTATACACCAAGATTATAAAAATTCAGATCTAAAATATGTAAAAAGATTTAATGATACTAGATTAAGTAAAGAACAATTCAGTGAAATTATTGATTACATCCATTCTAAAGGTATAACAAGTGTATCAACTCCTTTTGATAATGAATCACTTCCTTTATTTAATGATTTAGGTGTAGGTGTCTTAAAAATAGCATCATGTTCTGTTGATGATTGGCCTTTACTAAGAGAAGCTTCTAAAATTAATAGAAAAATTATTATATCAACAGGTGGAGCTACTATTAAACATCTTAAAAAGGTTTATAAATTATTTAAAGATAGAGGTAGAGATTTTTCATTTTTACATTGTATAGCTGAGTATCCTACTCCTATAAAAAATGCTTTTTTAAATCGTATTAAAAAATTAAAAGAAGAATTTCCTGATATTGAAATAGGATATTCAACTCATGAAAGTCCTAATGAAAGATCAGTATCACCATATGCTGTAGCAATGGGCGCTACTATAATTGAAAAACATATTGGTAAAACCACAGATACAATTAAATTAAATGATTATTCCTGCACAGTAGAACAAATGGAAGATGTAGTTAATGAAATACAATTATTTGAATCAGCTGCAAAAGGTAGATTTACTAAAAGTAAAGCTTTAGAATCATTAAAAAGAGGTGTTTATTTTAAAATAGAGTTAGATTCAGGTTTTCCAATAAGAGAGAGTGATTTATATTATGCTATGCCTCTTCAAGAAGGATGCTTAAGTGTAGCAGATATAGATAATATAATAGGTAAAACACTAAAAACAGATGGAAATTGTCACGACCCGATAAGAGCTGATCATTTAGTAGATGGAGAAAGATTAAAAACCATAAAAGAACTCACAGATAAATTTAATGCAATTCTTATTTCAGCAGGTGTAACAGTAACTAATAAAGATGATGTTGAATTATCATGCCATTTTGGATTAGAAAAATTTTATGACACAGGTGCTTTAATTATAAGTAAAATTAACAGAAGTTATTGTAAAAAAATAATTGCAATGTTGCCTAACCAATCACATCCTACACATAGACATTTACAAAAAGAAGAATGTTTTGAATTATTAAAAGGAGATTGTGTTTTAACATTAAATGGGTATGATATTCAATTAGAAAAGGGTAAACCCATATTAATTAATAGAAAAGTAGACCATTCATTTAAAACTGAAAATGGATGTGTAATTGAAGAAGTTTCTACAAAACATATCAAAGGTGATTCTGTATATGAAGATCCTAATATTAGTAAACTTACAGTTGATGAAAGAAAAATCAAAATTACCTTATGAAAAATATAAATGATATTTGTATAGTAGTTCAAGCTAGGTTAAATTCTCAAAGAGTACCAGGTAAAATGTTAAAACCATTTGCTGATACTACTTTAACTGATATATTATTTAATAAATTAAAATCCCTTAAAAGTATACCTTTAAAAAATATATATTTTTCAGCATATGAAGAAGAATTAAAAGAAGTTGCTAAAAAACATAATATTAACATTTTTAATAGATCTAAACAATCAGCTAATTCTGAAGGAAACCCACTATCAGAAATATATGAATGGCATGACAAATTACCTTTTAAGTATGTTATATTAATTAGTGCTTGTAATCCTTTACTAAAAATAGAAACAATAGATAATTTTATTGAATCATTTATAAAATCAGATAAAGAAGGAGGATTTGCTGTATTTGAGAAAAAGACCTATTATTGGGATAAAGAAAATAACCCAATTACTAATTGGGGGGATTCAAGAATAATGAATACAAAATTTGTAGAACCCATATATGAAGCAGCTCATTGTTTATATGCTAGTAAAACAGATATTATAAAAGATGGTTTTTGGATGGATACTAATTTACCCCCTAAACCTGAATTATTTGTAATGGATGAATTAGAAGCGTTTGATATTGATTATGAGTGGCAATTTAAAATAGGAGAACAATTATATGAAAACTTATAAAGAACATTACGAATATTGTAAAAGTTTATATAATTTAAATTCTTCTAAGTATAAATCTATTTATGATTTAAGAGTAGATAATAATTTTTTAGATAATATTATAGATGAAACTTATTATAAACTTATAAAAATTATAAGAGATAAAATTGATACTAAAATTAAAAATAATCAAGGTATATTTTTAGATAAACATGCTATAAGAGTAAATAATTGGTCAGATATAAATGAATTAGAAGAATTAACTCAAATATTTATGCCTATTGTAGAACAAGATATATTAGGATGTAATGGTAAGATTGAATTTTTACATCCTTATAGAAATTTACCTTCTAATGGATCTGAAGAATCCTCTTGGATGTGGCATTATGATGATTGTCCTGATGAATTTTTAAAATTCTTTATTAATCTAAACACAGTAACCCCAAATTCAGGTTGTTTAAAATATTTACAATCTTCAGATGGAAATACCCCAACAGTAAAAACATACAATACTGTAGCAGGAATTAGATCAACAGCTCCTCCTGTGTATGAACGCTCTAGAATACCTAATTCAGTTATTGAACATGAATTAAATAAAGGAGGTAAAATTGTTGATGTAATAGGAGATCCTGGTAGTTATGCAATTTGTACTCCTAATATTTACCATAAAGCTAGTCTCCCTGACCCTCAAGTAGAACCAAGAGATGTTTTATTCTTTTTTATTCGTCCTAGTATAAAAAAGTATGATAAATATTTAAAAGATACAAATTCTTATCGACCTGAAAAAAATGTTAAAATGTATAATTTAGATTAATATGAATTTTAAGTTAGTTACATCATTAAATAAAAGATTATTTGAGCATAAAGCTCAACAACTTATAACTAGTGCAATTAAAAATGATTATCCATTAGATATATATCATGAAAATTCGTATGAAAATATTGAATTAGAATTCCCAAAAGGTTTATCATCAATTGATTTATGGCAATTACCTGAATATTCTTTTTGGATTAAAAATTTTATAAATTCTAAAGAAACTCCATGGAATAACTCAAATAAACATTTTGGTGTTTTAAAAAAAGTCCAAGCAAAATTTTGGTTTAGAAAAGTCCTTACCATAACACATGCAATATTAAATTCAACCACAGAATATACTATATGGTGTGATGGTGATGCTCATTTTGTAAATAAATTAGATAAACAATTTTGGGATTTTGTATCTCAGTATAATATTTCGTGTATTTATAGAGACTCTCCCCATATTGAAAGTGGATTTGTAGTTTATAAAAATAATAATCATGTAAAAAAACTCATGAGAGAATATATGGGGTATTATTTAACAGGTGATGTATGGAAATATCCTAGATGGTGTGATGGTTCTGTATTAACTTATTTATTAAAAGATGAAAAAATAGGAAAATTTAAAAATATAGATTATAATAAAGAAGATACATCTAATTTTGATATTAGTTATTATTTTAATCATATAAAAGATCCATTTAAAGAAGTAAGAAATCAAGAAAACTAAAATGAATATAGCAGTAGCTTTTTCAGGGATGGGAAGATCATTTAAAACTACTTATAATGGATTTATTCAAAATATAATTAACCTATTATTACAAGATGGTCATCATGTTGATATTATTATGCATGTGTGGGATAATAAATACCATTATGTAAAATATATGAAAGATGAAGGGAATGTTGATGAAATAATTTCATTATATAAACCTGTTAAATATCAAATAGAAACATATAATAAAAATACTATAAATAGACTTAGACAAGATGTAAATTTAGATTCTTATTTAAGTTATATAAAAAGTAAAAATTATGTTAGAAATGATAATAATGAATCTGATTTTATAGGAGGAGGACCCCAAAGAGATAATAGAATTTCTCATTTTTATGGTTATGAAAAAGTTAAAAATCTTATATTAGAATATGAAAATGAAACAAAAATTCATTATGATTATATTATAAAAAATAGATTAGATAATTTAATATTTGAACCCCTTAATTTAGAGGTTATAAAAGATCTATCAAACACAGTATATAGTACTATGGGGTATGAAGCTAATGATAAACATATTAATTTAACTGTAAATGACATGTTTATTTTAGGAAGTCGAAAACCCATGTTAAAACATTTAAGTATTTATTCTAATTTACCTAAGTTATTAAAAATTAGATTTGATAATAAGCACCCAAAACCATGGCAACCACCAGGTTTAGTTAGACATAATTTAGTAGATAAAAATGTAACAATTAAAAGATTTTACATGAATCATATAGTAACTAGAAGACTCCATAAATATAAAGCCTTAAATTCAGTAGTTACGGGTGATAATTGGAATATCCCTATAAAAAAAACTAATAAAATAATTATTGAACCTAATCGTTGGATATGAAAAAAATTACAACTCAATTAAAATCAGATTTTCATCAAAAAGATTCTATAGAAGAAAGATTACATCTACTAAAAGATAAATATAAAAATGAAACTGCATATATAGTTACTTGTGGTCCTAGTTTATCTAAACATGATGTTAATTTATTAAAATTAAAATTAAAAGATAAATTAGTAATCAGTATTAAACAAGCATATAACTTACTAAAAGAAGAAACAGATTTTCATATTTTAAACACATATAATCTTTCAGAATATAAATGGGATCCTAAATCTATAGTATATTGGTCATTATCAAAATCATATGCTGATGAACAACTACAAAGAATAGTTAGTATGGGGGCCCCAATTGATTTATATATTCCTGTTATTAATCCACCTTTTATAAATAGACAACAAACAACTCAAGCTACTTGTAATTTTGATGATTTTTATATGATGGAAACTCATACTGAAGTAAAATTTGGCGTAGGGATGATGTATGAAATGGGAATACCATTAGCATTACTTTTAGGATGTAAAAAAATAGTAGCTATAGGGTGGGATTTAGGAGATCCCAAACAAAATTTTTCTCCTGAAAATTGGAAACATTTTTATAATGATAAAAGAACTAAAATAACAGGACCTGTTGAAGGCGAAATTTCTGAAATTATAAAATCAACAGATAGTTTATATGATTGGTTTATAAATAAAAATATAGATTTTAAAATACTTTCTGATCAAAGTTATATAAGTTCTAAATTTTCTCGTATAACACTAAATGACATAAAATGAAAAAAACCCAAATAGTTACACATTTGATGCCTCCTGAATTAGAAGATTATGGGGATATGTTACTTCAATTAGAAAAAAGTAGTAAGTATTTAGATGAATATGATTGGATTTCTTTAAAAGCTACTTTAAATTTATCCCCCACACTTATAAATTGGGATAAAAGTGAATATAATAAAGAATTTTTTATTAATTATTTTAATGATCTTAAAAATAAAATAACTTGGGCAAATGAAGTTATATTTGAGGTTATAGAAGATAATTCTATATTAGGTACGACAGCTCAAAAAAGAGAAACAATTAAAGGAAATTATGATCAGTTTATTTTTTTAGATGGTGATATGATATTCCACCCTATGACTTTAAAATGTATTTTAGATATAAGTAATCAAACTAAGGGGTATTATTTTATTACACCTCAAATAGTTAGATTATGGGATACTTCTTGGGATATTTTAGTACATAAAGATTTTAAACATATTGAACCTAAAAAGAATGGATATTATAGAGAACACCATCCAGATATGACATTATCCCAAACCCCAGAAAACTTAACAGTATCTATAGCTCCTTACTTTAAATTTGGATGTGGGTGGTTTACTTTATATAGTAAAAAAATCTTAAATTTAATAGGGATCCCACAAAGTTTTGGAGGTTACGGTCCTGAAGATACATTTTTAATGTATGGAAGTGAAATAGCTAAAAAAGCAGGATATGATGTTAATCAATATATTTTAGAAGGTATTTATGTTTCTGAAAATAAAATTTATAGAAAAAATAATTTTAATAATAAAATTGTTTATAATGATTTTAAAGATAATTTTAGAAAAGAAGCTTGGGGACATTTTGATAATGAATTAAATAAAATAAAACAAACAATGTTATGAAAATATGGTTTATAGTATGTGGGTGGTATTATGATAGAATAGAAGAATTCTATAACCCATTAAAAGAATTAGAAACAGAAAATGAATCGGTAAATGTATTTTGGGCGTGTCATAAAGAACCTACAGATTATGTAAAACAAAATTTTAATTATAAATTTTTCCCTAAAATTGGTTTATCAGATACTAAATATCAACAAGCATTAGAAGTATTAGATATTGATAATGATGACGTAGTATTTTTTATGCAAGATGATTTAGTTATTAAAGATTGGGGTTTTATAAATAAATGTATATATTTACTAAATCAAGGATATAAAGTGGTAGGTAATGGAATGAATTACCCTGATAAATTTGATCCTTTTAAAGAACCAATAGAAAAATATTCACACATTAAAGATTATAAAATCCCAGAATGGTTTACTAATAAAAGATATATTGATTTTGTTAAAAAAGAAAACCAACATTTATTTGACATACAACAAACAAGTTCTACAGTAAGACTTAGTTTTATGTGTATGAAAAGGGGTGATTTAAGAAATGTTGGAGATTTTGAACCATCTTTTGAATATATAGAAAGACCCATAGGCCCCCCAGGTAATATATCTCAATCACTATTAGGATATAAATTAACCCGTGTATATGGTTCTGAAAGATTCGCTTATTTAAGTAACACATACCAAGATAGTAAATATATTTTTGAATGCGCAAGAGGAAAATAATATGGAAAAAATAACATTTGTAATACCAAGTAGAAATAATTTAGAATTTTTACAATTAGCCTATAAATCAATTCGTAATTTACAAATTAAACACGAAATATTAGTATTAAATGATGCTAGTACAGATGGCACACAAGAATGGATAAATTCATTAGGTGACGACGATTTAATAGTACACCATAACCCAGGACCAGAACGTATTGGTATAGTAGGTATGTTTGATAAAGGCATTGAAATGGCAAGAACAGACATTATTATGGCTTTTCATGCTGATATGGTAGCAGCACCTAATTTAGATAAACATATATTAAAACATTTAAAAAGAGGTACTGTTGTAAGTGCAACTAGAGTTGAACCTCCTTTACATCCAGATGGTCCTGAAAAAATGTTGATGAATTTTGGAATTGAAGTTGAAGATTTTGACTATAATAAATTTTGTAATTGGGTTAAAGGACCTGTAGATTCAACAGGGGGATACCAACCTAAACACGGTAAATTAGTTACTGAAGGTATATTTGCACCATGGTGTATGTATAAAGAAGATTTTCTAGCAGTAGGGGGCCATGATGAATTATTTGCTCCCCAAAGTAAAGAAGACAGTGATTTATTTAATCGTTTTGTTTTAAATGGTTATAAAGTATTACAAACATGGGAAGGTTTAGTTTATCATTTTACTAGTAGAGGCAGTAGATTTAATAAACATGCAGGTGGAGCCGCTGGACAAAATTCAAATGAATGGATTCATACTACTACAAAAAATGGACGAGAATTTATTCGTAAATGGGGTCATTTTATTAAACATGATCCTTTAATGAAACCAATTATACCACCTAAATATGATATTGGTTTTATAGTTAAAAATTGTAATGATCAGTTGTTAGAGGCGTTAGAACCATGGTGTAGTAATATTTATGTAGATGAAGGAAAT
>Ga0181395_1001048_pt1 | contig 11447 bp, 29 predicted proteins | sample 18SPOviralmetaG_FD_130124 | JGI IMG/M metagenome (GOLD analysis project Ga0181395, IMG submission 130124) | Marine viral communities from the oligotrophic San Pedro Time Series (SPOT) site, San Pedro Channel, CA, USA - 18 SPOT_SRF_2010-12-16 | ecosystem: Environmental > Aquatic > Marine > Strait...
AATTCTTATAAACTTTATTTTATTAATTCTTGAATGGAACAAATGTCTATTGTTCCGTATTGCTTATGCACTTTATTAAGGTGCTTTCTTGCCCTTTCAAATTCTTGTTTGTTGGCTGGGTATTTATATAAATAAATCATTCGCCTAAGATGGGTTATTTCGTTTATCATTTTAATTGTCTTGTTCGATTTTTTCAATCTCTTCAATCTCTTTTTCAAAGTCGATAAATCCGTCTTGTCTTTCTTCAATTAATTCTTTGACTTCTTGGACAATAAACGCTTCAATTCGACTCGCTAATTCTTCGCCGTCAAAAATGTTTAATCCTTTAGATTCTGCCCATTCAATAATTTTTGCGTGAGTGAAATTCTCATTTAAAATATCGCTTACTTCTTCTATGTGTTTATAATTCATTTTGATCAATTTTTATTTATTTAAATTATTATTTATTTTAATTATGTGAAATGCCATAAAATTAAAGTAGTTTTCACAGATTCGGTTTTCTGTTTTGGTGTCGTATTCGTCCACCTCTTGCAGTTCTTTTGCAAGTTCTATAATGTCCGAGTAATAGCAAGGCAGAGAGATTGCAGAAGGCAATCCAGCCAACCAATTAGCGAATCGCTCTTGTTCGTTTGGGAATCGCTGAGCGTTAAATTTATGATTAAATTCTGAGTCGTAGCAATCAAACAAATATTTTAATTTGTCGGCGTCTGCTTGGCTTGGGCAATCTTCAGAGATTGCAGAAATTACAAAGTTTTGCATGTTTTGTAAATACTTTTTTGAGTTTGTTTTTAACATATTTTTAATTTATGCGAACAAGGTTAATTGTCCGCTGGTTTGAATTTCTTTAAATTTCTTAATAAGTTCTTTTGTTTTGGGTTTTAGTGTGTAGGGTATTTCAAATTTTTCAGTAGGGTTGTCTTTTTCGTTTTCTTCGCATTTTAGATTTAACGCTTTGCGTAATCTCAAAACTTCTGAATCATTATCAATGAGTTTATTGAGTTTGTCAGAATAATTTAATTTATCAAATTTTTCTTTGGTCATTTGTCCCTTTATCCAATCTTTGGCGGTGCTTCTAGCGTTCCAATACGCCAAACAAAAATCGTTTGAAGTCCAATATTTCTCGCCGTAGGTCGGCAATCCTTCTGCTTTGGCTTCTTCTTCTTCTTTCCAAAATTGGGCAATGCTTGTGCCGTTGACATCGCAAAAATTATTTATATAGCGCTTGTCTGTTTCTGACCGCTGGAGGTGTGGTCTGTATGTATGTTTATAATCGTCAGAAATTAACCAATTCAAATGGTTTGCTGAGTCGATTGTTTCAAAAGGTTGTTTCATTTTGTTGATGTTTTTTACCACCAAAACCCCGCTAATTTCTTAGCGAGGCAAGGCACAAAATGAGGGAGTCAACCACGAACCCCCATTTTTAATTAAAAGGGCTGCGGTAGTTCATCCCTTCGTTATTGTGAGACATCCAACCAATATTATTTAAGTTGTAACCTTCTGACTCTATAAACTCTTCTATTTCTTCGGTTAAAAAGTTTGCAAGAGTTTTTCCACTAAAGTAATCCCTAAGGTTGAACTGGTCAACTGAGCCATTATCAAAGTCAAGTATTGTGATATAATATTCCATAATTTTATTTTTATCTGTTTTCGTATTCTTCAAAATCTATGTTTAGACACTCGCACAAAAATTCTTCTTCAAACCAAAAAATGTCGTTTATCTGCGTTTCGGTTGGTGGGGTTTCGTGGAATAAATCTTCAAGTTGATATTCTAACTCTTGTAATTCTGAATAACTAAAACTGTGTTGTTTTGCTCCGCTCCAAAAATTGAACGATGTTAGATTTAATTCTTTTGTGTAATGCATATTATAAAGTTTAATTAATGTTTGTTATTTGTTCAAAGATAGTTTAAAAGAATGTAACTACCAAATTATATAGTAAAAACTTTTATTTAACAGATATAAAATGTTCATTTTCAGATGATAAATAAACAATCAAACGATCATATTTTAGGGGCGTTTTGTTTGGGGTCGTTGGGTGTCGTGCTGGTGTAACCTTCAACCTTTGTACTTGTTCAAAGTGTTTGAAGTTCTCTTTGTTTGGGGGGAAGGGGTGCGAGGCGTGGAAATGTGGGGAGCGTTTGCCCCAGCTGGGGCGAATCGTGGGACGGCTGGAGCGTGTCGGCGTGTGGGCGTGGGGCGTGTGGTGGCGTGAGAAAAAAGCCGAAAACATTGGAGAAATTTTTTTTGAAAGTTGTGAGATTTTTTTTAAAATAATGACTTTAGTTTTGCGTAGTGCGTGTGTGATATGATATATTACCCTCAACCCCTATATATCTGAACATAAAAAAAAATTTTACTATATTTGTACTTTAACTTTAAATAGAAAGCTATGCATTATAAAAACCTAAACCCAAATGATTTTGTAAATGGACTATACGTTAAGAACGGTAGACTTATTAATGACCGTCCAGACTCTATGACTGGTATTCAGAAAGCGGCTTCTATAAAAAGGTCTGTAAAAAACGACAGAAGAATAAACCAAATAGCAGAGGGTATTCAAGTTGCAGAAAACAGAAAGAACTTTAACGAATTATATTTTTAGTCTACCTTTATTTTGTTTTGAGAAAGAGAATCTTAATAGGTTCTCTTTTTTTATACACCTAATGTATAATAATCGACACTATAATGTTATTTAAAATAAAAATCGACATTTCATAACTATCTATTTTTCAATACTTTATATTACTATTTATTATTAATGTCGAAAATGTCGATAAATAAAGGATATTATAGATAAATAAATATATATATAACAAATAAATATATAGAGATATATATTAAGATTTTATTTTGACACTCGACATGCGTTATTTAAAAAATAATTTGTATCTTTGTTTAAATTAAATTTACTAAAATGAGCAACTACATTCCTAAAGACTTATCGTTTGATGAGCCTGCCCGAGAAAGATTAATATCGGGAATCACAAAAATTTCAAAAGCAGTAAAGAGTACGTTAGGCCCACGCGGTAAGACTGTATTAATAGAGTCTCCTAATCACACTAACGGCATTACAATAACAAAAGACGGTGTTACTGTAGCTGAGTCAATATCTTTATTAGATCCGGTAGAGAACTTATCGATACAGATGATGAAGGATGCAGCTAGGCGAACCGCAAATGCAGCTGGCGATGGAACGACTACAGCTATTGTTTTGACTGAAGCTTTAATTAAAGCTGGCGAGGAGCATATAACCTCATCCAATAACGTAACTGAGGTTGTTAAAAACATAAAAGGACACTTACCTTATATATTTTCTAATTTAGAAAGGTGTAGTAAAAAAATAAATGAGAGTCGTTTAAAAGATGTAGCTACAATATCATCTAACAATGACACTAAGATTGGCGACATTATATCTGATGCATATAAAAAAGTAGGCACAAACGGTATTGTGACTGTAGAGAACTCTATGAATCATGAAACTTATGCTACTATTACAAATGGAATAAAAGTAGATAGGGGGTACACTTCTAATTTGTTTATCACGAATCAAAAAAATGATGAATGTATTTTAGAGGATGTGCTAATAATGGTGTGTGACCAAGAGATAAGTAATATACTCCAAGTTGAGAATGTACTTAAACCAATCATACAGCAAAATAAAAAACTTCTCATCATTGGTTCATGCTCTACCAATGTTGTGAATACCCTGGCGGCAAATGTGGTGCGCAATGGACTTAAGCTATGCAATATTATACCTCCAAATTTTGGATATAAACAGCACGAGCTTATGCAGGACATCGCATTGTCGGTCGGGGCTAAATACTTTTCAGAAAAAACAGGAGATGATTTAAGCTTAATTACCATGAATGACTTAGGTCATGCAGATAAAATTATTGCCGATAAAAACCAAACGGTAATAATAAAGAGCAATCAAATGACTCAGGAGATAGAGAAACGTATAGCAGAGCTTAAGGTGCAGCAAGACAATACAGATATAGTTTCTGATCGTGAGTTTATTAATGAGCGTATAGCCAGCTTGTCTGGTTCTATAGGTGCTATCTATGTAGGAGGAAACTCTGATGTAGAGCAAAAAGAAAAATTTGACCGCGTTGAAGACGCGGTGTGTGCAGTGCGTTCCGCACTGGAAGAAGGCATAGTTGCTGGAGCAGGACTCTCCCTATACTATATATCACAAGAAATAACTTACGGGAAAAACTCAAACCAAGATTATGTTACTGCTGTAATGATTTTAAAAGATGCGCTTAAAGTACCTTTACTACAAATACTTGATAACGCTGGATTAGATTTTGAAAAGTGTTATGAAAAAGCGCTTAATACAAAATCAAAAAAAATCAGTAATTTTAAAGGTTATGATGTTAAGAATGAAAGATATGGGGACATGTTTAAGATGGGAGTTATAGATCCTTTAAAAGTAACTAAGACAGCTCTTAGAAATTCAATAAGTGTTTCCACAACAATATTAACAACAAACGCAATAGTAACACATGCGAGAGTAGAAAATAATAACTAAAATAAATTAAATAAAATGGTAATTGATAATCAAATATTCGCAGCTTACAGAGCTGAAAAAAAACAAATAGACGATGCAATAGAGCTTTTAGAGTCTAAAGGTTATATGGTATACAACAAAGATAAAAAGATAACCTATGAAGCCAGTAGGTAAGTATATAATTATTAAAACTATCACTGAAGAAGTTAAATCTTCATCCGGATTATTATTGTCAGCATCAGATGTTGATGAGTTTAGATATAAAAAAGGAACTATAATAAAGCCAGGTACAGCTGTAGATGTAGTAAAGGAGAATGATTTAATTTATTACGATAAAAACGCTGGCCATTCTATGATTATAAACCAAGAAACATACACTATAATATCTGAAAGAGATGTTGTAATTGTTCTTTAAAATTAGTATGTCTAAAAAAAAGCCAAAAAAAAGAAATAAAAAATACACAGGAAGTTCAGTAAACACTCCTAAAACACCCCCCTCCCCCTATTTTAAAAACCAGGGGCATGGTGGTAAGGTCTCGGGTTCTAAGGCCTCTCAAATGGGCAGGCGCCGAAAAGTTTAAGATTTTAATTCTTTGTTTATTTCTTTTATCATGTTGCGGTAAACCTTATCCATGTAGGTAGCATCGTTTCTGAATAAAGGATTTGTTTGTGCAGATTCAGATATTTCTTCACCATTAAGTTTTTTGTATATATTGTTTACCAGTCTTTTAGCCTTGTATGTTAGCTCGTAGAGTGTTGTCTCTGATCCTTTTCTTTTTCGCCAAACATGAATCCAATCTCTTTTTAGTAGACTAGAAAATCTTTTTACATCCCAAGACATAATTTGCTCGTATTCTTTAAACTGACTTTTATTAAATATCTGCTCACTATAAAGAAAAAAAAGCATATCTAAATCAGGTGTACTTAATTTGTATTTAGCTTTTGCCCAATACCTTATAACCCTCCAGTATTTTAAAAAATCATAATCAGGTATCTTCCTGTTAGGGTTAGGTCTAGTGTAAACTCCTTTAAATTTCATTAAATTAAATTGCTATCTTTGTGTAAATATAAAACTAATTTTTAAAACAGTTTAATTATGGCGATGAGCAAAGCGGCAAAAAAATCAGTCGCAAGAAAATTAAAAAGAGTAAAAAGATTAACCTCAAAAGGAAAAGGAAAACGAGCCAAAAAAGTAGCAGCGAGAGCTGCTAAAACTGTTTTAACAGGAAAAACTGGTGCTGGCAGAGGTATAAGTAAAATTAAAAAAACAGCTGCCAAAGTTAAAAAGAAAGTAGATAAAATAAAAGGAAGCAAACTAGGTAAGATAGCCACAGCAGCCGCATCTACATACAATGCAATAAAAAAAGGAAAAATAAGTTCCGCTGCAAAAGGGGTAAAGAATGTGGCTAAAGCTGTTACAGCAAAAAGATCTTACGCAAAAAAACCTAAAGTTAAACGAATTAAAAGAAAATAAATTATGCCAACAGTAACTTATAAATGTGGAGACACAGGAAAAATGAAAAAAAAGCAATTCCCTTACAACGCAGTTGGAAAAGCTCAAGCCAGTGCTTTTGCAGGAACAATGAATGGTAGTATGAAAAATAACCCTAACTACGGAATGGAAAAAAAGATGGGTTCTAAAATGTATTAATATTAAAAAATAAATTATGCCGCAAGGAAAAGGAACATACGGAACAAAGGTTGGTAGACCACCATCTAAAAAAGCTGCCAGAAAAGGAAAAGCTATAGATAGAAAAAAGAAAAAAATAGCTAAAGCTAATAAAGTTATTACCAAAGGCTCAAAAAAACTTAGGAAAGAGTTAGGGGCTGCTAAGTATAAAAAACTTAGAACCAGTAAGCTAAAAGGATTGAGTACTAGTCAAAGAAAAACAGTTTCTAAAGTAAACTCAGCATCTAAAAAGGTAAAAAGAAAAACAAAAGCTATTGCTAGAAAAGTTTTAAAAATGAGTAAAAAAAAGTAACTTAAAAAAAATAAATTATGCCAAGATACGATAGATTAATGAGGAGAGCTTCTAGAAAAAGCGCTCAAGCTCAAAAAGCCAGAAGCAAAGGAAAATTTAGGAAAGCAGACAGGAAATCTGCTAAAGCAAGCAAATTAAGAAGCAAAGCAAGAGGAAGCTCATGTGGAAGAGGCTCAAGACCAGTGAGAAATAGATCTGGTAGAGTTACTGGATGCGCAGTTAATTCTTCAAAAAGAAGAAGAAGAAGATAAAATGGCTACAAAAAAAGACAAACCTAAATTAGGTGATAAAACTTTAAAAGAGGTAAGAAGCTCTGTGTCTAAGCTTGAAAGAAAATTTGATAAAAGATTTGTAAAAGAATCAACCTCAAGCCCTTGCAGTAAACTTAAAGGCACTGAGAAAAAAAAGTGTTTAATAAAAAATAAAAATAAAAAGGCTCTAGACGATTTAAGGGGGAAGAGAAAGAAAAAAACAAAAGCTGGAAAAATTTTAAAGAATTTGTCTAGATGGAACGCTAAGTGGAAATAAAAAAATTATAATAAAAATTATTATATTTGTAAATAGTTATTAATTTAAAAAATAAAATCATGAAACAAGGTTATAACGCAAGACTAGACGAATCTTTAGGAGCTAGAAATGGAAAGAAATCTCAATCTATGAAATCTCGTAGAGACGAAAGCAAAGCAATGTCTAAAAAAATGTATGGACACTCTTATGGCGCAGACAAGTCAATGTCTTACAGACACGCATCTAGTTGGAAAACTCACGATCATTTAAAGTAAAATATGAGTTTTAAAAAAGTAGCAGCAAAAATTGCAAGAAAAGGCGGATACTCCAAAAAGGCAGCATCTGCTATTCTAGCATCAGCATCAAGAAAAGCCAGCGCTAAAGCTAAAAGAAAAAATCCTAAACTTAAAAAGGTAAAGGGTAAGGCTAAAAGAAAGTAATTTAAATCAAATATAATGGCTAAAAAGAAAGCATTAAAAAAAGCTTCTTTAGCAAAAAAGAAGCCAATTAAAAAAACAAAAGTTAAACAAAAACCTGTAGAAGTAGTATTGAAAGATACAGTCCAACATGTTAGAGTTTATCCTAAATACAATCCTTTAAGAAAATAGAATGGGAAAATTATTAGTAAAATTAGGACTTTGGATTCAAAAAGCTTGGTGTAAATTATTATGCAAGTGGAATTGGATTATATCAAAATTAATAGTTAATGTTGATGAATGCCCTGTATCGCAGTGTATTTGTAAAAATAAATAAAAATGAAATCAAGAGGCTTAGGCGATAGTATAGAAAAATTTACTAAAGCAACAGGAATAAAAACTATTGTTGACAAAGTAAGCAAAGCAACCGGAAGAGATTGTGGTTGCAACCAAAGGCGTGACACTTTAAATCGTGTTATTCCTTACCAAACCAAAATAAATAGATAAAGAGATTTTTAACCCTCAAAAAATAAAAAATGGCATACCCAAAAATTACCGTAAACACCGGCTTAGCGCTTCAAGTTATAGCCGCGGACTCACTACCAATTCCAGACGCTAACCTACCGCAAGTAACGGGAAATAATTCTACAAATACTACGGATAAACTTGTCGCAGTTGCTGCTGACTTTTCTAATGTTAGCGTGCATGATATTGTTTACAATACAGCTACGGGAGGTATTTCTTCAGTAAAAGTTGTAGAAAGTTCTACTATATTAGAGCTTACTTCTGATATTTTCACTAACGCACCAAATGATACTTTTATTGTTTTTGAAGGAGGCCCTAATGGCTCTTCAAGAATAGATTCATCTTCAGGGTGTTTATTGTATATAGGATCAAGTTCTACAATAGCCGCAGTTGGTGATGAGTATGTCGATGTATGTGTAGATACTGTTTCAGGAACGATTCAATCTCCAAACACCGTAACATTCAAAAACTTTAAAGTAGGTAATTATCTTCCAGTTCAAGTTGTAAAATTAAGAAACGCAGGAAGTAGTGCTTCAATTAAGAATCAAGTTTGTATAGCAATTTGGTAAAATTATAATTATGATAAAAAAAAAGAAATTTAAGCCTTCTAAGGCTGGCGCAAAAGCAATGGTTCGTGCAAGAAAAAAGAATGTCAAACCAGCAAGAAAAATATCTGCGGTAGCTAAAGCTAAAAGAGCTGCGGCTATAAAAAAATCTCGTTCTAAAAAAAAGGTATAAATCATGGCACAAGAAATAGGACAAGACACAAAAGTTACATTAGATTTAAAAACAATCTCAATGATCGTAGGCTTTACTGTCTCCTTATGTAGCATGTATTTTATTTTACAGTCTGATATCGCCAGAGCTATGGAGCTTCCAAAGCCAGAGGTTACAAAAACAGAATTTACATATAAAGATCAAATAATCAGAGACGCGATAATGACAACCCAGGGAGACGTTAAGGAGATGAAAGAAACTTTATCCAAACTAGAAGAACGTCTCTACGAATTAACAAAAGACAGATGAAACTATGGATAGTAATTTTATTTTTAATACCATCGCTAGCGTTTTCGCAATCTTTTAAAGACGGAATAGTAGTTGTACAATATTCTGCTGATTTTGTTAGTGCTAACGAAATTGACATAAGTAAGTTGAAAGGAGCGGATATGATTCGCTTATCCCTTACAGAACACCCCAAAATTTTTGAAAAAGAAGAAATAAAGTTTTTACCTACGGTATGTTTGTATGAAAATAGAAAGCTTATTGTAAAGGTAGAAAGCGATATTACTTTAAAACTTCCTGAAAATTCTTTAAGTTTAATTCAAAAAGAAATTGATAAATTAGTTAAAAAGAAATTTTAAATATGAAGAACCTACTTTTACTTTTAATTATTGTTTCATTTAATCTTTCAGCCCAGCCCTTAATAGATCATTCTAAAAAATTAGAAGATAAAATGGTAAGAAAATTTAAAAAAAAACAATTTTTTAAAAACGCTTACGAAAACTTTTTTAAATACGGAACATTTTATATTGCTGGAGATATTTCTAATGCCTATGAAACTACCAGAAAGGATTACTTTGTAAGGCCTCCAGTTGACGGCGGTCTGTACGACATACCTACGGTTGTAGATGTGACAGAGTATTTTCCTCACGATTATAGAATAGGAATAGGCATAAGAAGAATAGCTAGGTTTGATTATGAGAATAAAGAAAAACAATATTATGACGGAACTGAAACTAATGTAGCGCTATCTGCGCCTACTGCCGCATTTAGCGGGTGGGAATATTTATTTCATTATGAAAAAGAAAGACAAAGGGGCGAGGTATTTACTAATCACCGTTATTTTCTTAGGCATACTGGTAAGTATCACATTGCTAAAATAGAGTCAAGAGAAGAGGGAAATGTAGGTTTTAAATATAATTCTGCTGAATTAAGAGCAAGATTGCCAATTGGTAAAAAATTTAGTATATCAGCTGGAGTTATAGCTCGTACTCACGAAACAGCTTACGGATATAATCCTGTAGAAATATGGTTAAACGAAACAGAAATTTACACAGACCCAGAAGGAAACCAGTTTGAATATCCATCAAATCCATGGTATAGTTTAGGGTTTTTGTATGGCTACAGTGACCACTACACAACTTATACTGACGAAGAAACAGGAGAGGTTTCATACGATTGGATTTGGAGAGATTCAGACGGAGAAATAGTGGCTTATTCAGATGTTGATTTTCGTAACACTATTTTTGGGGACTTAATGCTTCAGTACAATAATGAACAGTGGGACTTGCTGGATGCTTTTGCTGAGTACGCTCCTATTGTAGGTTTTGATTATTATACTTACACTGATAAATTTTGGTGTCATGCTTATTTTAATTATATACTACCATACCACACTTATTTTAAAGGTGACGAGTCATTAAGTTTTTTGAATAGAAACAATTGGGGCAAGGGAGGATTAATTGAAGACTCAAGCCTTGAGCAGTGGGAGGATTATCAGTTTGGATTAATGCTGGGGTGGAAATTAACTAAAAACCTTGGTATATACATAGAGGGAGAATATACAGAATTTTGGGATACAAAATTATATAAATCAACATTTGGAATTAATATTGAACTATGAAAATAAGTGAACATATTACTTATGCGGAAGCCATACATTCAAGCACAGCTAAACGAAAAGGAATAGACAATACGCCTAATCCAGCTCAAGTTGAGAACATGAAGTTAACAGCTGAAAATGTATTTGAACCGTTAAGAAAATGGGTTGGCGGCCCTATAAAAGTTAATTCTTTTTTTAGGTCAGCTGCTTTAAATGAAGCTATTGGAGGCGTAAGTTCTAGCCAGCATTGTAAGGGTCAAGCAATTGATATCGATGATGTTTATGGACATAAAAGCAATGCGGAAATGTTTATGTATATTAAAGAAATTTGTGACTTTGATCAACTAATTTGGGAGTTTGGAACAGACATGAATCCTAATTGGCTACATGTTTCATATGTTTCTAAAGAAGACAATAGAGGTAGATGTTTGAAAGCATACAAAGAAGACGGTAAGATTAAATATAAAGTTATATAAAATGGCAAAAAGAAAAATTAAAAAACCCGTAAAAAGAGTAGTTAAATCATCTACAGCTGTAGCATCTAGAGCGCCTAAAAAAGCTCGAAAAAAACCGCTAACAAAAAAACAAGCGGCGGCTAAGGCTGCTAAATTAAAAGCTCAAGCTAAGAATCTTGTAAAAATAAGACCCAAAGATTATATGAAAGGAGGCGCAGTAGGAGGTGGAATGATAGGTGGCGGCACTGTGCTAAAAGGAGGAAGAGCGGTAGTTAAATATCTTTCAAAGCAATTTGCAAAAAAAGGAAGCGCAAAAGCGGCGGATAAAGTTGGTCGTAAAAAAAAGAAAACAACAAATAAAAAAAGAAAAAGTGGCAGGTAGAACTAAAAAAAAAGGAAACAAAATTTGTTCAGCCGGAATAGCTTGGGCAAAAAGAACATTTGATAAATA
>Ga0181395_1001056_pt1 | contig 11413 bp, 16 predicted proteins | sample 18SPOviralmetaG_FD_130124 | JGI IMG/M metagenome (GOLD analysis project Ga0181395, IMG submission 130124) | Marine viral communities from the oligotrophic San Pedro Time Series (SPOT) site, San Pedro Channel, CA, USA - 18 SPOT_SRF_2010-12-16 | ecosystem: Environmental > Aquatic > Marine > Strait...
ATTGTTAGTGTTCAACTAACTGAAAAATATCGTTCGCCACAGTCAGATTACCGGTATGGATTTGTAGACACCAACTCAGTGCGTCGTACTGGTCAATTTTTTGATACCTGTTCCCCAGAAAATATGGAGGATTGTTCGCGTAATAATACACACGAAGGTCTTCCATTGCCCTAAGTCGGTTAAAAACATGTAATTATTATAGATTAAGAATGGAGAACCCCACGAGACAGTTTGTTGTCACCCGCCTCTCTACCCTTCTCGAGATTCCTGAAACAGATACCATATGTGTTAATCTCGAGAGGAGCATTTTAAATTATTCGCGTGACCGAGCTATTAGTCTTCGTGAAGAACCTGCTTGGGACAATCATAAGTATACAGATATTTACAAACACAAGTTTCTTCAGATTCAACATAACATCAGGAAGTCGACAGTTTTAAAGGATTGGATCTTAAACAAAAAGGTTAAATCGGTGGAAGTCATTAACATGCGACCGGAACACCTCTGGCCAGATGGACCGTATGCTACGAAGATGGAAGAAAAAATCCATAAAGAGCTTCGAAAGGAATATCTAGCAAAGGAAGTGAAAAATACGGAGGGTTTCTTCACCTGTGCGCGCTGTAAATCAAAAAAGACCACTTACTACCAACTTCAAACGAGATCCGCTGATGAACCAATGACAACATTTGTTACTTGCCACCAGTGTGATCGTAACTGGAAGTGTTAATATAGTATGTAGAATCTGTCCAGTCCGTTGGCATATCACCAACGGATAGAACGAAGTTGTAACCCAGTCTCTTTTTCATAAGAGTTTTTGTCTGTGCGCTCGTAAATCCCAAATAATCATACACAATCCCGTGACTCGCAAGTTGGTTCCTTGTCAATTGTACCGCATATTGAAACCCCGGTCTGGCCGTGATGATGATTATTTTATACCCCAACGCTTTCATTTTGTGTAAAAGATAAATTATGGGCGTATTAGGCTTTCCACTTGTCCATATGAGAGTGTCATCTATGTCAAACATAGCTGCATCATTTGGACCCGCTGGTCCGAACATTAATATTATTAAAGATTTAAATACTCGTCTAGATAGACATGATTGTCGATGTTAAATGCGACGACGACACCATTCAAATTGCGAATATTTTACAGGATGTGACCACCAGTGAAGTTGAAGTGAAGTTTTTAAAAAGAGTTAAAAGTAATTTATACAATTTTGACGATGAAACCACAATCGTCCCCAAAGAATCCGTTTGTGGTTGGTACGACACTAAAAATCTCGAAGATACTGAATTGTATGTGAAGGTTTCTGGTGGTTACGATCTTGTAGATGATAGCGAAGATGAGGACTTTACATGCTCCGAATCTGACGAACCCGACTCAGAATCCGAATCCCTCGTCGAAGATGATGAGGACGGAGCTTAAATAATATAACCATTTAAAATGTATGGAATGTCCGGTGTGTTATACATCGAAGGCAAAATATAATCTCGTCTGTGGCCACTCCTTTTGTTACCAATGTATCACCTATTGGTATCAAGAATGTGGTAGTCATGCCTGTCCCATGTGTCGTAGCGATATATCATTTGTACTTCACGGTGATACACGAGAAGTTCATGTAAAATGTACAATGGATTCAAGTTTTGGTGATTATATAATATTCAACGATCTCCTTGAGAAGTACACCGGCTGTGAAATAAAGGACGTAGAGTACCTAAGACGACAGGATTGGGTAGAATGGGTAATGGAACATAGAACTAAAAATCAAATATACACAAAGTACATATTCCATGGACTACAAGGAGGAACCCAAGAAACGTGTTACCAAGAACGACAAGAAAAGTCGAAAGGAAGTATACTCACAAAAGCATATAAGGATTAGGGCCGAAATGTTAGAAAGGAGGGAGAAAAATGGCCCCGTACCGACCTCCAAATAGTCACTACTCTCAAATGGATGTGAGTGATTACGAAGAAGAACATATCTTTTCATTCATCGGTAAGACCGGTAAGCGATTTTACTGGTTAACGAGATTTCTTGGTCTTAATTACCTCTGGTATGATAAGAAGAGGCGGGTTATAGAAATATGGGGCCCCTATCATACTCACGAGAATAGACAATCTGAACATGTCATTCGTTGTGAACTGGATATTTTCAAACCTAAGTTAGAGGATAACCTCACAATTTCACAAAGGGAAAATGAGCAGCATCATGTACAAGAGACCCCAATTGAGGCCTAGAGAAGAGTCCAGACCATCTTCTTGTCCTCAGTCGGGATCATTTCTCTATGGAATTGTAAATCCTCCACCGAAGCAGGAGTATACTCATCGGAAGTATCCTATTTATATGAAGCATGTTTACCTGCCACTCTTGAAACGCAATTGCGACGAACTTGGAATTGAGTACAAAGAGCCTGATATTCCCGATTATGTCCCACCGGAAAGACCCCATAAACCAGTTGAACCGTCTCTTCCATTTATGGACAAAGTATACATGAAGGTTCGTATTCTCAAGAGTGGTATAATTCGTATAAAGATTGATGGATCATTTCTATCCCTCTATGAAAAATATTACAGTAAAGTGAAACTTCCACCCAATAAAACTGTGCTCCAGGCTTATAAATCTCTTGGTTTCAGTGAAAGTTTTCTAGAACAGGTTAAATTGAAATTTTCAAAATTTCAAGAGCATAAGAAGAAGGTTGAACAGAAAATTGACAGTGTCTTCAATAAGGAAAAGAAGGAGCCGACTAAAAAACCCAAAAAGGTGAAAAAGAAGGTCGAAGAACTGATTGAAGATGATGAACCGGTAGAAGATGAAGAAAATGAAGAAAATGAAGAAGATGAAGTCGACGAAGATGATGATCCCGGAGAAGATGGTGAAATGGATGTTGAAGTGGATGAAGATCTAGAAGAACAGGTCGCTGACGACCAGGAAGAGGCTTATCTTTCTGACTAGTAGTAAAATTGTAATACAGCCTCCTAAGTTTATTTGTTGCCATTGAAAAATGTACTAAAATGTTCATCACAAACGTTGTTATTGGTGATTATATCGTCGAACGAAACTTCTTTTGGAATCTAAAAGAAGCATCTGAATACGCGCAGGAAACGGTAAGACACAAAGTTTGGGAAATCGGAAACGGGCAGTTTTACCACGGGAACGTTGAAACTCGCATATACGAACCTAAATATCTCGAGGCATCTGATTACAAGGATGAACATATTCTTTCTTTCTCTAGACCCTTCCGAAATAGCACGAATGTCGTGTGATCAGCATGTTGTCAAGATACAATTGGAGATTGTTCAGATGCTTTACATGGCCTGGCACTTTGCACAACAAGAAGATTATATCACGAAGCACGCGCCATTCACGAAAGATGGAACGAGGAGGGGTTACAGACCTGCTCACCCAAAACATCCAATGACTATGTGGGTCGCATCAAATTTGAAAAACTATATGTACGCTTGTGAAATTGGTATTGCTATTACCATGGAATACACGCGTAGATATGGAAAGATACACACTTGTGCCAAGCATCTCTCGTGGTTGTGGGAAAATCATCCATCACACTTTGAAGAGAGACGAAGTGATACAGCTTATTATTCCGACGAAGGCATCCCTGAATGTATGCCCGAACAGTACAGGCAACCGAGTGTCGTGGACGCGTATCAACTCTATTATATGGTGGATAAGATGTCTTTTGCGCGGTATAAATAGACATGTTCGGGTCTTGGTTCGGGGTCGTCGTATCCTAATGACTTTATGTATTTTGAAACTTCGCTATTCTCAAAATCGAAAATTTCAACAAGTAGTGTAGGCATGTACCTTTTAATTGTATTTTCAGCCCCCTTTAAAACTTTCATTTCATGTCCCTCGACATCAATTTTTATGAAGGAAGGTCTACCATTGTAAATGTCGTCTAACTTTTGACATTCTACATGAGTCTTTGTTTTTTCATCGAAACCATCAGATTTGTACATACTCGTACCCCCATAATTCCTCAATCCACTTGCTTTAACTTTATTTGGAATGTACATATCTACACTTTCTTTCCTATCAGAAAGAGCAATCGAATAAATATTTATCGGATTTTTGATATTATTATTTTTTGCATTTAGGTCGACAAGTTTATAAAATACAGGTTCAAACGAATGTACCGGTCCATAATCGGAGAACATTAATGAATTATAACCAATATTGGCACCGATGTCTATTATATCCGTACCATTTCTGTAGAACTTCTCCACATCTTTACGCATCCATCCATCCCACTCATGTCCATTCGCTATAGATCTTCCAATGTATTCATCGTCTGCAATGATAAATACATTGTACCTTCCATTATGTACACATTTAACCATAAGTTCAACCTGAGAAGTCATCTGTAGATGAAGTTAGTTAAAACTTTAACCTTATGTATATATACAATAAAAGATGTTTAGTGTTGGGAATACTGCTCCCATTTCAGCCCCATCAGTAAATGTCATGAAAAAGCAACGACCATATCAACCGAGAACATATACGGAATTTGTCAGAGGTCTCAAGAATGGCGAACTCCCAGAGGTTCTTATTAAACCAAATCAGAATTTGGCCGCATTCGAAGATGATCAGGGGAACTACGGTGAAACCCAGATTATTCAAAATCAAGATTTGTGGCAAATTATTACTGAGAGCGACTCGAATGTTCGTGTTGATATGACACAGAACGCGTCTTTCTCAGACGGTATCTCAGCGTTGTTTTTACTATCTTTCATTTTTTTTGTCATCAGAAGCTTTGTAGGCAGTGCCAGTGGCGGCCCGGGGCCAATGACTAATCCATTTTTGAGTAATAGCGAGTTTGTAGCTGAAGAGGAAATTAAGACAAGGTTCTCCGACGTTGAAGGAATTGACGCCGCGAAGGATGAGTTGGAAGAGATTGTGGACTTCCTCAAGCAACCTGATCGTTATTTTGGAAGTGGTGCTAAGATTCCCCGTGGCGCTCTTCTTGCGGGTAAGCCTGGAACAGGTAAAACTCTCCTTGCTCGCGCTATTGCCGGTGAATCAAATGTTCCCTTCATTCAGTGCTCCGCTTCTAACTTTGTTGAAATGTTTGTTGGTGTGGGTGCCAAGAGAGTCCGTGAACTCTTTGAAGTCGCCCGCCAAAATCAACCGTGTATAGTCTTCATTGATGAGATTGACGCGGTGGGTAAGCAGCGAGGTGCGGGTGGAATGCCATCAAATGACGAGAGAGAGCAAACAATTAATCAGCTACTCACCGAGATGGATGGTTTTGATAATGAAACCGGTATTGTTGTTATAGCGGCTACTAACCGCGTTGATATTCTTGATGAGGCTCTTCTTCGTCCAGGCCGTTTTGATCGCAAGATCCAGGTATCTCTTCCAAGTATCAGGGGGCGCAAGAAGATCCTGGGTGTTCATGCTCGTGATAAGAATTTGGCAGATGATATTGACTTCAAAAAGATCGCAAGACAAACTACGGGTTTCTCTGGTGCCGATCTCGCGAATCTTCTTAACGAATGCGCAATCCGCGCCGTTCGGGATGGTGAAGGTATCATTACCAATGCGATTGTAGAAGATGTCTATCAACGCATTGTTGTGGGCGCCAAGGGTGACACTAAGTTTTCCCCACGAAAGAAGGAACTGGTTGCTTATCATGAAGCCGGGCATGCTATTGTAGGTGCGACTTTGCCAGATTATGACATTGTTCGTAAAGTATCTATAATTCCCCGAGGTGATGCCGGTGGTGTAACCTTCTTCCAACCATCTGATGAAAATGCCGATTCTGCTATGTATACAAAGGAATACCTAACTTCGTCAATTATTGTAGCTCTCGGCGGTAGAGCCGCGGAAGAGATCATATATGGAAAAGATCGTATTACTACCGGTGCGTCTGGCGACTTTGCACAGGTGTATAACATTGCCCGTGAAATGCTTACAACCTATGGGTTTAGCTGTTACAAGTTTGATTACCGTAATATGTCCGAAGAGGCTACGCGCCTCGTAGACATGGAAATTGATAAACTCGTTGATCTATGCTACAAAGAAGCCCTTGGTATTTTGGGTACAAATGCGCGACAGTTGGAGTTACTCAAAGATAAGCTTCTTGATGAAGAGATTGTCGATGGCGATTGGGTCTATGAACTTGTGACGGGGAAGTGTAAGATCGGACGATCTGTGGAATTGGATAGCATGGATTATGCTTAAAAATGAGCCGCATATATTCATAAATGAAGTTTGGTAAGATTTTTGGCCGCTTCTTTTTGAAGCAGCATCTCAGACAACCCGATGACAATACACCAGATTTATGCACGATTTCAGAATTGATTGAGACGTACCCAATGTGGGGAGAATGGATTCGTCAATTCCCAGGAAAGAACGTTCAACTATACACAATGTTTGAAACTTCGGATGTTCATCCAGACATTATTGAACAGATGAAGTTGTTTCATAAAGTTGTTGTTCCATTTGGTTACCTCAGAGACATTCTTGTAAAGCATGGGGTTAATTGTGAAGCTGTAAACTTTTATACATCACCCCTTGTTTTGGACAAGCCATCTGTCATTCCCAAACAAAGAAATTCTGATAAGATCAGATTTCTATATGTGGGTACAAACGACGTTCGCAAAAATACTATAAACTTGGTGAACACTTTTGCGAAAGCCCTTGATGGGACGAATCATTGTCTTATTATGAAAGTGAATAATCGAGACGGATTGATTGAAAGTCCTAACATTAAATATGTAACAGAAAAGATTAGCGTGGGCGAATTGGCGGGTCTTTACAATATTTGTGACTATGTCGTGTCCTTTACACGGGGTGAGGGCGTTGGTCTACCAATGCTAGAAGCACAGTATTTTAATAAACCCGTAATTGCCCACGACCAGGGGGTTTTTCCGCATATTAAGGATGAGACATGGATAACTCTTCCATCACGGGAAGTCCCTATTGACTATACCCATGTCCCAGAGTTCCTAAAGAAAGTGTTCTATGGAACCTGGTGGGAAGTTGATTATGAAAAGGCTCAGGAACTCATCATGTCCTTAATCAAGTCATGAACAGTATTCTTTTGAGTCCAACCAATATTCTTAATCTTCGATGCGTTGCCTATGAGAGCATCTACTTCGCATGGACGATAGAACTTTGGAGAAACTTTAATGATAACTTTTCCATCTACGATACCAATTTCATTTTCATTTTCTCCCTCCCATTTGATTTCTTTACCCAATTCCTTCACACACATTTCAACAAACTGTCTAACTGTATGAGTTTCACCGGTGGCTACAACATACTCATCGGCTTCTTCTTGTTGAAGCATTAACCACATGGCTTCAACATAGTCTTTAGCATGTCCCCAGTCCCTCGCAGCATTGAGGTTTCCCAGTTCAAGGAAATCCTTTTCGCCTTTGAAAATGTGTTTGACACCGTCGGTAATCTTCTTCGTGACAAAGTCAGCACCTCGCCTCGGAGATTCGTGGTTGAAGAGGATACCGGAGCAGGCATACATACCATAGGATTCGCGGTAATTTTTGACGAGCCAGTGGGCGGCTAATTTGGAAACGCCATAGACGGATCGTGGATAGAATGGCGTCTCCTCATTTTGTGGAGTCTCCCGAACTTTACCAAACATTTCAGAAGTTGAAGCTTGATAGATACGATATTTGGTGTGATCTTTGGTCTGTCTCACACTTTCAAGAATATTCATGATACCAGAAGTATTTGTTTCAAATGTGTGACTTGGACACTTAAAAGATGTATGAACATGACTCTGAGCCGCGAGGTTGTATATTTCAACGCGATCATACTCTTCACAATCATGAATCATCTTATGAACAATTGGTTGATCCAATATATCACCTTCATAGAGTTGAATTGAATCTAGGATTGATTTAAGGTTACTAGTTTCAATGTCGTATGTTGATCTTCTCACGAGACACTTAACATCGTAACCCTTTTCCAGGAGGAATTCACAAAGATACGATCCATCTTGACCAGTGGCACCTGTAATTATCGCAGCGTTCTGCTTCATTTATATATGGGTTCATTGTATCTTTAACTAAATTATTTTGGGTGGGTATATTAGATATGAAGAGAACTCGGGAACAGGTTGTTACTCCGGCAAGACCCCGAACCGCGGGGCCAAGAGCCAAGACTGCTGTGCGACCAAAAACAATCGTTCCACAAAATGTGTTATCAACAAAACAAAAGAAACTCATTGATCAACTCGATACATTGGTTGGTGAGATGACTCGGGGTAATCAAGACCTACATGATTTTATAATTTCATTCTACGACGAAACATCTAATAACGAATTTACGATGAAACTTTTTGGGGGTAAATCTATTAATGAAGCTAAACAAATAATCCAAAAACATATCAAATTGTTTTCCGTAGAATTGTTGAGAGGTTCTAAAGTTGAAGAAACGTTTGTTTTGAAGGGTGATGATGTAATAAACTTCGCATACCTCATGTATCTTGATATGAAACACGACGCGACTATACCACAAAGTATGACATTTGCACATTATTGTAAAGCCTCATGGGGAAGAGGTTCTAAAAAGATTAAATCGCCGGTTTATATCTTTTTTGGCAGAGAACTTAAACCAAAGCGCACCGAGTTCATTAAGAAAATTGAGTATATTGTGAATAATGCTACGAATACAAACGGTAAAAAATATGGATCTATGGAAAAGGCGATTAAATTTAATTTGCCAACTATCTACCAGGATCTTCCAGATATGTTCAAGGGGGTTTCAGTTGCGTATGCTCAAATTAATGAAAGTTTCTTGAAAGATAGAAACAATCTATTTCTTGCTCTTGACCAAGAAGATGAAAAGCACACCGCAACTCTCAATATTTCAAGAACGAGATACAATCTTCCAAATGGTGGAAAAGCTAAACTACTCTATCCATTTGTTTCCGTCGCAAACCTTTTAGATCCTGGTAAGAATATGCTCATTGATAGCGCGAAAGAAGATAGCAAGTATTTGATGAATGCCGCTACTTCTAATTCAAGTATTGTTGGTAAGACAGCTGCTAATAGAATTTCATCAAGATTAACATGGAACTACTATAAACCCAAGTTTGTGATTGAACACGACTATGGCGAAACTACAATAGATGTTTATTATACAAAACAAGCTGGACCAAAGAGAGACAAGCGTGGGTATGCCATTCGTGTTTTTAATCCAAGTAGTCAAGAACCATACCGCCTTGGAGCTAAAGTTTCAAAGGGTAAAGCTACGAATGGTACTTCTGCCGATAAGTTGTCAAAGTTTTTTGGTGACTTTTTACAGGCACTTTCTACGATCAATCAAATCAAAAAGAATAAAGTGAGTAATCACAACTTCTGTCTTACAACTGGCGATGCGATGCTTGCTAATATGTTTGTATTTATGTGTTCCCACGGTTCTCCAAAACCTGTGACACCAAAGCTTTGGTTGGTTCTTTCTGCGCAACAGAGATCTTTTTTGTATGGAATGAACGATATTGTACAGGTTGGAAATGCTGCACCAACTCGTGTCATAAATGTCCCAAATACAAATACTGAAGTTTCATCTGGAAGCAATCGCTCTAACTCCAATTCTCGACAGAGAAATGTTACACCCGTTAGAATGAATACAGGCAATAATCGTCGTGAAGGTTCTGGAAATTCAAATAATGTGAATGCTAGACCAGGTTTCTTTGGTAGAGCTGCCAGGTTCTTTGGTGGAAATAAAAAACAAAACGCAAAGTCAAATAGTACTCGGTCTCCAAAGTTCAAACCTCAAACACCAAGAGTGGTTAATAACAAGAATATTGTGAAAAACAATAACAATAATAACACGAGAAGTTTTGTAACCGCTTCTTCAAATAATTCTAATAATAACAATAATAATGTTACACAACCCGTTAAGAAGAGAAAGGTAAATAACAATGTTAAAGCTAAACTTAATGAACTTGAAAGAATTAAGAGACGCGAACGCGAATTGACAAGACTTAAAAACTAACACCCAAAGTAGATAAAGATGGCTCGTAATTACGATACCGAGTCCGACGAAGAAGAACCCGATTTTTTTGAAGAATACGATGAAGCCATCAAGGCTCGTGTGAAATCCCTCAAAAAGATTGAAGATGTATTTGACGCAAAGGCTCTCATCGCCCTTTCCGAGAAACTTCCAAAGACCAAGTTCAAGATCTACGAAGATTTCCAAAAGAAGGCGAAAAAATTTGTGGAAGAGATGGACGAGGTCATGAGGGTCTTTGTTGCCGAAGAGCTTCGGGAAGAGTACTTGGCACCACAAGAAGATGATGAGACTGTTGTATGCGAACACTGTGACCTCGTTCGTAGTGAAAGTGACTATGTAGATTGTACATGCGATAAAGAGAGAATGACCCAATTCGCAGAAGAGATTGGGTGTGACATATAAAAAGTTATACATACTTAAAATAATTGAACGAATAGTAAATATTAAAATGGATCACGTGATTACAGCTGAATGGAAAGAATTACATGATCAAGCATACATATCGGCGGAGGATCATATGACGCGAGCAATTAATTATGTTTATGGTGACCACCCAATTATGGAAAAACTAAGCGAAGAGTCAAAAATTCAACTTGTTAAATGCTTGGTTGATAATGCAACAACACAATGGGACACGTCCTCTAAATGTGTCATGATGCAACGAGCTTTACCCAAGTAACCACTTTTAATACAAAAATCAAACATAAATGAATACCCTCCTTGAATCCCTTCAAAGTGCTTTCACAATCTCCGGTATTATCTGGACAGTAAGTGAGATTCATTACCATATTATTAATAATATGTAAAGTATATGCGGCACACACTTGTTACTCTCTCTGTAATTTCTCTTACGTCCCTCGCGGGCGCTGGTATCGGCGTTGGATCATGGATTGCCATGGTACATGAAAAGTGAAAAGGTCGTACAAAATTCTACGAGTACCAAAAATATTTAATTATAAATTTCAAACAAACTAAAGTATATTACAACTATTTGTCCTCTATGAAAAAATAAAAGTTGAGAAGAGGTAGTCGGGAAAGTTACGACCTTTTATTGTATATTTGTGTGAAAGGGGTTAAAAATATTTTATCCAGTAAAGGTAAGATGTCTGATGATAAGGAAGACCAAGATGCGAAGCGCCAGGAAGAACTGAGAAAGCGGCGTGAGTATCAGCGTGCTTATGAAGCAAAAAACAAGGAGGACATAAATCGTAAAAAACGAGAAAAATATGCAAAAGAAAGAAAAGTTATAACAAAAGCGATATTGAAGGATGCGGTAGCAAAGGGTTTAAGTGACGCTGAAATTGCAAAACTCGTTCGGGAAATGTAATCATTTTAATATTACCAACTACTATGTCATATTTGGTAATATGAAACTAAAATTTCATCTCTTCATGTGTTAAATTATATTTGTCTA
>Ga0181395_1001057_pt1 | contig 11409 bp, 9 predicted proteins | sample 18SPOviralmetaG_FD_130124 | JGI IMG/M metagenome (GOLD analysis project Ga0181395, IMG submission 130124) | Marine viral communities from the oligotrophic San Pedro Time Series (SPOT) site, San Pedro Channel, CA, USA - 18 SPOT_SRF_2010-12-16 | ecosystem: Environmental > Aquatic > Marine > Strait...
GCTGAGGCTAAGAAGATGATGGAAATAAAAATAGAGGGAACTATGAAACTAACAGACTTATTAAATGAAGATGTTTACGTTAAAAATAAAAAGACTGGGAACACTTACGCTGTAAAAAACGCTGACCCATCTAAACACGTACCACCATCAAAGGATGATATAGCAAAAGCTAAATCAGATGCAAAAGATGAACCAAACAGAGAACCTTCAAAAGATGAACCTAAAAAGGATGAACCTAAAAATGATGGACCTAAAGTTGAATTATCCAAAGATTTTGATAAGTTATATTATGCACAGGATATCGAAGGTGATGTTGAAAAACTTGAAGGTAAAATATCTGATGAAGATTATAAAAAAATGATGGAAAAGCTAGAGGATTTAAGTTATGCACAACAGGATGCTGAAGAAGCTGAAAACTACGATTCTCCAGAAGAAGCAGAAGAAGATGGTTTAGATGTAAGACCAAAAGAAGAATTGGAAAAGATGGCAAGTGATTTAAAAGACATGATTAGACAAGCCAATGGTACTCCAAAAGAAGAACCTAAGAGTGAACCAAAAAAGGATGAACCTAAAAGTGAACCAAAACGAGTACCTTTAGATAAAAATGATAGTTACTACATCAAAACTGCAGTAGAAAAAAGAATGGGACCAGCAGCGTTTAGAGCACTTAGTTATGGGGATATGCAAAAAGCTTATAATGATGAAATGAAATCTAGAGGTTGGGAAAAGGGTGATGATGGAGAGTGGACTAAACCTGCAAACGAATCATCTAAAAGAAAAATAAAAGAATCAAAGGGAAATTCAATGAAATTAAAAGATTTACTAAACGAATCATTTGAAAAGGGTAAAGTTTATTCAAACCCATTTCACACTCCATTCGTTAAAGAAAATGATATGGATAGAGATGAAGAATCTAATGAAATGACTAACGAACAAAAGATGGCATTTTTAGAAGCAGTTAAAGCATACAAATCATTTGGTGAAACTGTATATAGAAATGAAGGATTGGCTGAAGTTTATGAATCAATCAAAGGGTTAGTAGAATCAGCTGGTAAAAATATGGTTAAAGAAACTGAAGGTTCGTTTGATGGTATTACAGTTGGTAGACACGTAAAAAGAATGAATGAATCATTTAAAATCTTTGAGAAAACTTTAAGAGAAGTTGGAACATTACAACAAAGATTAGAATCAACTTATGATGAGATTGGTGAAGTATTAGGAAAGTATTACGAAATCAATGAATTAGAAGAAGGTAATGAGTTCGGAGCTGCTAGAGCAAAAGCAATCGCAAATGGTGATAGTGAATTTTCAGTAGATGGTAAAAAATATCCTGTTAAAGGTGTTGATAAAGATGATAAAGAGAACGCAAAAAAGTTCGCTAACGAATCTAAATCAATAAAACTTACTTCTATGTTAAATGAATCATTCGGATATGGTGAACTACCATCAGAAAAACTAATGAAGATGAAAGTATCAGCTAAAGATATGCTGGATTCAGTTAAAAACAAAACAACTAAGAAAATTGTTGAAGGTTACTCAACTGAAGAAAAAAGAATCGTATTATTAGCAGTTAGAAAATTAATGAAGTATAAGAACATTGATATCAACTTAGCAGCACAATATGTAGTAGGTGCAGCTGAAGAATTGAAATATGATATTGATAAGGGTAGGGTAAAAAAATAATGGATTACTCAGATATATTACAAGACATTTCGGTTGATTTATCTTTTATGATAAAGAAACATTTAAAGAATATCAAAAAGTTAGATTCTAAAAAGCAAAAAGCTTTTGGAAAACTATTTGTTGATATGAAGCAAGGTGTTGATGATTTATCTGAAGGAGTAAACGAATCAGTAAACGAAGCTAACTATAATACCAAACAAGATGCTATGAACGCATATATGAATGGTAAAGTAAGTGCAAAAGAATTAGATAAGATTGCAAAAAATGATTTTAAATCATCAGTAGCAACTAAAAAAGAACTACAAAACTTTCTTGATAGTGGGTATATGAAATCCTTAATGGCTAACACCTATGGATTAAAAGTTCCAGCTATGGAAAAGAAAGTAAAAGAGTTGATGAGGTTTGCAGAAGGAACATTAAAAGAAGATATTCAATACTTCGAATCACTTGATGAAGCCAAATCTATGGATATGAAAAAAAGATTAAAGGTTTACGATAAACTCAAAAAAGGTGATAAGATTACGATTAAGTATGGTTCATCAATGAGGGGTGGAGTTGAAAATGAATTTGTAGTATCCAAAGGAAAAACTTTAGTTGGTAAACAAAAAGTAGAAAGAATTATTCTACAAAATCCAGCGAATCCAAAAGGTGTTAAGTATTATCTATACCAAAGAAACGGAAACGTAACTATGGCTATTGGTGATATGGCGGCTACTATCGAAGATATGCACGAATCAATAAACGAAGCTAAAGAACCTGAAGTAATTACTCAATTAAGAAAAATCGTAAAAGATAAACAAAACGATTCTATTAAAGATACTAAGAGTGGTAAGAAGGTAAGAGTTGATATGAATTCAGCAAACCTAATGGTTCAAGTATACGATGCACTTAAAAAACAATCTAATAAAGATAAGTTTGTTAAGAGTGGTATAGTAATGATGGGACATACAGCTTATAAACTTCTTAAAAAATAATTTTTGTAAAATAATTTTGATATTTATATACACCTACACGATATTGTGATAGGTGTATTTTTTTAAATAACATTATATGCAAGATAATAGACAAAAAAAACCTTACAAAAAAATTAGACGTGAAGATATGGAAGTACCGGGTTGCTTTACAGCCGTAAAAGTAGTTAACGGAAATATTGAATTAGCGTTGAAAGCATTCAAAAGAAAAATTAAAGATAGTGGAAAGATTGAAGAACTCAAAGATAGGAAAGAGTACATCAAACCTTCAGCTGTCAAAAGAAAAAAAAATGCAACAAGCGGTGAGAGCAGAGTACAGACGTAGAATGCTCGAAAATTAAATAGTAAACACTTTTTTAGTGTTTTCATTTATAGTACACTATTTATTGCAGATAAAAATATCATCTCCCAATAGGTGATTAAATATATTAGTAAATAATATTCTATTAAGATTCTCAATAATCTTATTTCCAAAAACAATTTAGGAGAACAATTATGGCAAATAGAAAAGATTTGTTATCTGAAGCTATTGCTGATGCTAAAGCCGTTAAAGAAACTGCTCTTGCAAATGCAAAACTCGCTTTAGAAGAGGCGTTCACCCCAAAACTACAATCAATGATTTCTGCGAAATTAGCTGAAGAAGCTGATGAAGAGAACGATGATATGGAAAATGAAGAATTAGATTCTTCAGATTTAGGTTCAGGCGATAACGCAGAACCATCTGATGATGCTAGTGATTCATCTGAAGTTGAAAACGATAATGAGTTGAGTGAAGAAGAAGGTGAAGAAGAAAAAGAAGTTAAAGATGAAAATGAAATGACTGATGAAAATGATGACATGGACAATGAAGTGTACGAAGAAGAAGAATCTGATGACATGGAAAATGAAATGGCACATGAAGCTGATGACATGGACAATGAAGGTGAAGAAGATGATGAGTTAGACTTAGAATCTGTAATCGCTGAATTAGAAGCTGAAATGGACAGTGCTGATGAAACTTACGAATCTGAAGAAGAAATGGCATCTGATGATGACATGGAAAATGAAGAAGAAGAAGCTGGAATGAGTAATGAAGAAGAAGCTGAAATGGATGCTGAAGAAGATGAAGATGAAATCGATTTAGACGAAGTTATTAAAACTTTAAAAGAGATGGAAGATGATTCTGAAAAAGCAGATGAAGGTGAAAAAGTTGAAGAAGAAGAAGAAGTTGATTCTGTAAAAGAAGAATTAGAAGAAGCATATTCAACAATTGAAAGTTTAAGAACAACTATCAATGAAGTGAATTTGTTAAACGCTAAACTACTTTACACTAACAAACTATTCAGAACTTTTGATTTAAACGAAGGACAGAAAGTAAAAGTACTTGAAAACTTCGATAGAACTTCATCAGTAAGAGAAGTTAAATTAGTATTTTCAACTTTAGCAGAAAACTTAAATGTCGCTAAAAAGAAAAGAACAGTTGTTAAAGAAGGTTATGCTTCAAAAGCAACAAAAAGTTCCGCACCAAAGAAAGAAATTATTTCTGAGGGCAATGAATTATCGGCTAGATGGAAAAAACTAGCAGGTTTAAAATAATTAATAAGATTAATAACGGAGAAAAAAAATGGATTTAAAAAACATTTTAAATGAAGGTTCTTCCCACCAAGCAAGATTGTCAGAAACGACAAGAGCTCTTGCAGGAAAATGGGAAAAAACAGGTCTTCTTGAAGGTATTAGCAACGAAGTTGAAAAAGCTGGTGTTGCAACTCTTTTAGAAAACCAAGCTAAGCAATTAGTAAAAGAAGCTTCTTCTACTGGAACATCAGCAAACTCAGAAGAGTGGGCAGGTGTAGCTTTACCATTAGTAAGAAGAATATTTAGTGAAATCGTAGCAAAAGATTTCGTATCAGTACAACCAATGAACTTACCATCTGGTCTAGTATTTTATCTAGATTTCAAATATGGTACGGCTCAGCCAGGTTTCGCAACAGGCGCTGGAAAAGATTCACAAAATGATTCTGTATTCGGTGTAACTGAAACTACAGCTGACCCATCAGGTGGTTTATATGGTGCTGGTAGATTTGGATACTCAATCAATGATGTAAGTACAGTTGACCAAACATTAGCCGCTTCAGCAGCTGCTGATAAATTCGTAACTGGTTCTTTATCATCTGATGCATCAATTTATGATTATGATAGCGCTTTCGGAGCAGACTTAACAGGTAAATTTTCTGTTGCAGTTCCTACAGCTTCTATGGCTGGATTTGATGAAAAAGGTATTAGAGGATTTAGAGTAGTTGCAACTGGTATTACAGACCAATACCCACAATTTACTAAATTAGTTGGTGGTGATGTAGTATTCGTAGTAAAAGGAGCAGTTGCTGCAGCTAACAAACTACAAGCTAAATATCATGCACAACCATCTGATATTTCAAGAGGTGATTTTGAAGATAAAGGTTCTGATTTAGATATTCCTGAATTGAACGTAGAGATGAAATCTCTTCCTATTGTTGCTAAGACTAGAAAGTTAAAAGCACAATGGACGCCTGAATTCGCACAGGATTTAAACGCTTACCATTCAATTGATGCAGAAGCTGAATTAACTTCTATGTTATCAGAATACATTTCGCAAGAAATCGATTTTGAAATTTTAGATATGTTAATGCAAGATGCTAAATCTGAAGGATTCTGGTCAGCTAGAGCTGGTAGAATTTGGAATGGTAGTGCATTTGCAAATATGGATGCTACTGAATATGGCGCATCTGCTTACAATCAGGGAGCATGGTTCCAGACTTTAGGAACTGTAATCGCTGGTGTATCTAACTCTATTCACCAAAAAACATTAAGAGGTGGGGCTAATTTCTTAGTAGTATCTCCTGATGTTGCAACAATCATTGAATCTATCCCAGGATACGCTTCTTCAGCGGATAATGGTGATGCTCAATTTGCATTCGGTGTATCAAAAGTTGGTTCATTAAATAGTAGATTCCAAGTTTATAAGAATCCTTACATGAAAGAGAACGTAATATTAATGGGTTACAGAGGAACACAATTCCTTGAAACTGGAGCAGTATATGCACCATACATTCCGTTAATTATGACTCCTCTTGTATATGACCCGAAAAACTTCACTCCTAGAAAAGGTGTAATGACACGTTACGCTAAGAAAATGCTAAGAGGTGAGTTCTACGGTAAAGTATATGTAGATTCATTGAACAGAATTCAGTAATTATATAATTACAGAATAGTTTTTAAATTAAGGGTGGCTTCGGTCACCCTTTTTTTATGCTTATTTCATATTTATCTTAAAGAGTTATTTAATTATTGGAAAAAGGAAAGTATGGCTGAAAACAAAGACAAAACTCCACCAAAAGGTAATGTGAGATTTTCGATATCTCTATCGGAAGAACAGAAAAAGGCGAAAGCACAAATTTTAAATCATCCCTTCAATTTTGTAATAGGTAAGGCAGGTAGTGGTAAAACACTGTTGGCTTGTCAAATAGGATTGGATATGTTTTTTAAAAGAAAAGTAAATAAAATTGTAATTACACGACCAACAGTATCAAATGAGGATAACGGATTCTTACCAGGTTCATTAGAAGAAAAAATGGAACCTTGGTTAGTTCCCATTAGAGCTAATATGAGAAAAGTTTACAACAAACCAAACATATTACAGAAGATGGAAAGTGATGAATCTATTGAATTAGTATCATTATCACATTTTAGAGGAAGAACTTTTGATAACTCCATATGTATTGTCGATGAGTTTCAAAATCTAACTAAACAACAATTGTTGATGGTATTAGGTAGGGTAGGAAAAGGTTCTACTATGATACTTTGTGGTGATAAGCAACAAATTGATTTGAAATTCAACAATGATTCGGCAGTACATGAAGTTCCTAAGTTAAAAGGTTCGGATTATGTTTATGATATTTGTTTAAAAGATAACCATAGACATGAATCTTTAGATGAAATTTTAACATTACTAACCGATTACTAAGAAATATTATATTTATAGTTAAGTAACAAAAATAATTAAGGGAAAAGCGTGCCAGATTATAGCGGTTCATTTAGTGGTTCATTCGAAGGTAATGGAAATAAGTTGACTAATATTGATTATTATTCACTTAGTAATTTACCTGCGAGCATAACACCATTTCAAAAAAATTCAATATTAGCTAATAACTCAATTAGAGATAATTTTGTATCTAATGTTAAGACCAGATTGGATGCAGAAAGTGTTATTAGTTCATCTGCTCAATTAACAACTGAGTTTGATATTAGATATGGTAACGAAGTGGGGGATGATTTAATTAGTGGTTCGGCACAAATTAAAACATTACTACCAAGTGGAACGGTAAGTGGTTCGGCACAAACAATCGCTAATTTACCATCTGGTGTAATTAGTGGTTCAGAACAAGTCGATTTTGATAATATAAAAGATAAACCTGTAACTATTTCAGTTACACAATCAAATGCTATTATTGCAAACACTGCTAAAGTTGGATATACAGATGCAGCAGTTAAAATTAAGTTAAATTCCGAAGGTGTATTTAGTGGTTCAGCTCAAGTAACTATTAATGAATCTCAAATTAGTGATTTACAATCGTATTTAACATCAGTACCTACTGGAACTGTGAGTAGTTCAGCTCAAGTAACAATTACAGAATCTCAAATTAGTGATTTACAATCGTATTTAACATCAGTACCAAGTGGAACAATATCCTCATCAGCACAAATTACGGCATTAGGGTATTCAACAACAGATAGTACAGGTTCAGAACAATCACTATCTTTAAGTGGAGATAAATTAACCATAAGTAGTGGTAATACGATAACTCTTCCAAGTACTGATGAACAAACATTAACATTAGCTGGAAATAATTTAAGTATATCTAATGGTAATACAGTTAATTTATCCGCCCTAGCAGGCGGTGGTGGTGGTGGCGGTGGTTCATCCATTTGGAATACAGGTTCTCAAGACCCATCATCATACACTCATTTGATGACATCAAATAATTTACAAGTAACTGGTAGTGTTGATATACACGGAGACTTTACTGTAAATGGACAATCAGTATTCACTCAAACATCAGCATCTGATGTTGGAAACGCAGTTGTGATAAAGGGAAGATTGGAAGTTTTAGAAGAACAAATAGGAAGTTATATCGCATCGGCATCTATTCAAGTAGGAAATACGCAAGATACGATAGACTGTGGGGGGTTTTTCTAAAATATATTATATTTATAAAAAGAAAAAGGTAATAGTAGAAACTATACACAAGTAATGGGATAAAAATATGAGTCAAACAATAAAACATAGAAGAGGTTCGGTAGCATCTGTAAGGAATATCACCTCATTTGGTGAAGCAGAGATAGTAATCGGTAGTGGTTCGGTTGATGGTAAGGTTGATGGGCCGATAGTTTATATCGGTAAGCCGGGTGGTTCAACAGCAGCTAATGATTACGCACCTATATCAAAGATATATACAGGAGCGGGACTTCCAGCGATGACTACTGCTAATTATGGTACTACATTGGATGGTTTACCATATTACGATTCAACAAACAAAAAATTATACATTTTAAATGCACATTCTGATGGAACATCAGGACATTCTCAAATTTTGATTACATCAGAATCTATGAGTAACTTTAATACAGTTGTATCAGCATCTGTAGCGGCAGATGGGTTCGGAGCTGGTATATTTGAAGAATTAAGTGCTACATTATATAAAGCTGATGGTAAAAACCTACAAATCACAGGTTCTTCTTCTACTGCATTGGATGTATCTCAATCTATAAAGGCACACAACATAAATGTGGGTGTACCAACATCAAATGATTGGGGAAGTAACTTAGATGGTTCATATTTTAATAACTTCACAAAAGATACAGATGTATCTGAAGTTTTAAGATTTGTTGCAGGATTATTATCCTCATCTGCAGCTAATCCAACCACAAATACAAAAACATATAGTTCTATTTCAGAAAATAAAAGTAATACTGGTACTGGAACGGCGCCAGCAGGACATGTACCGCAAGGAAATTCAATAGCTGATATTACTTATTTAGTTGATAAAGGATTTGCAGCAGAAGGTGGAACATTATTTCCAGGAAAAACAATTTATAACAATGCTGGATACGCAATAAGTTATACATCTGTAGCAGGTGGTTCAACATCAGTAAATTCATCAGCCGATGCACAATTATTTGGATTGGGTGCTTTAAGTAGTGGTAATGCTAGTCAATTCCAAGTAAAAGGAACTCATGCATTTAGATTCAACAATAATAATAGTGGAACTCAAACGGAAACTTCAGCATCAACAGTAACTTTAACACAAAATTCATTTGGAACTTCAAATGGTCTAACTGTAGCTAAAATAAATACTGTAAATCCTGCAGTTATTCCAGCAGCTTTCCAAGATGGTAAATTCGTAAGTGTATTCTCTGAAAATATTATGGGATGGACTACTGAAGCAAACACATCAGTATCAGCATCAGGAACTTATATATTAGATACAACAGTTGGAATTAAAACTGGTTCTCAAGCAGCATTTGTAGATAAAACCGCAAGTGAAACGATATTTTGGGCACCTGTTTCAAATATAGATTCAAATATTGGTACAAACACATTAGCAAGTAATGGTGAAGGAGTAACAGGAGTAACGTTAACATCAGGTTCTCTTTCTGGAGCACCATATATAAGTGGTGGAACTTGGAAATTAGTAGCAACTGCTAGTGGATTGTTCGCACCTATGTACGCAGCATCAACTACATTAGTAGATGTAACAATAGGAAGTACAAGTGGATACACAATCACAAATACAGCTGGTACTGATACATTATCAACATCAGGTGGTTCAATCCAAACATCAGGAATGGTAACATCAGCTGATGGTAACACTGCAAGAAATAGTGGTACTCCTGTAAGAAATGATTTAGTAGAAGTTGATGCAACTTATACAATTAGTGGAACGGGTGATACTTTTGTGGAAGCAAGAACTGGTGGTGATACATCATATACATTAACACTAAAAGGTAGAAATAGAAATAGTTCACAATCTACATTAGATACTCAAACTGTAAACCTACATACAGCAGGTGCATTCGGACAACCTGCTTCTAGTGGTTCAATGGCTTACTATGGTGGTGGAAATCAATCTTCGGCATTGGATGAGAGATTTACAAACGAAACTTATAGAAGAATTATTAGTACATAAACCGCATTAACCAATGCATGGAATAGTGTATCAACGGCATTAGATTTAGGTAATGGTGGTGATTTACAGGTTAAGCCAGGTTATTTGGTTGACCCAAAATCAGCAAACGGATATTGGTATCCTACAACTGGATACGATGCATCACATTATAAGTGGTATCTAAGAGAATTTGATACATCAGCATCAAACAATAAAGGTACTTTAACAATTAACTTAGACCCTAACTCATCATCTGATTTAGTAGCATTTAGTGATACAACGGCTAATAAAATAGCAGTTGGTGTTATATTTGGAGCTACTAATTCAAAAATATTTGATGCAGTAAAAGGTAATCAATCATATGGTGGTTCATTGAACTCACAATCAACAGGAGCAAATAATCCGTTTAGTGATTCAGTTGATGTTGTTGGTGATTTCTCATCATTTAGTAATTCATCAGGAACATTAACATTAGGATTGAATAATGCAGGTGGACAAACTATTAATTCATCAAATGATAAAATTTGGTTATTGATTAGATATAAAGGAACACCAAGTCAAACATTAGAAAGAATGACGGTTTCAGTATCGTAATAAAGAGGAATAAAAATGGCATATAATACAAGTAACAGGTCGGAAAGATTACTACAAGGTAGAAGATTTACAACGGATAATCTATCACTTACTCAGGAAGCATTTACTGATGTATTTGATTTAGGGGCAGGTGAGATATTCACCGATGATGGTCTTATTCCAACGGGAAGTACACAATTAGCATATAGTGGTTCATCACAAAATGGTGGTATCATAAGTGGTAGTGTTGTTAACCCATCAATCGAAACTGATGTAAACGTACTAAAATATCACTATAGAAAAAAATTAAAACAAGCGGCAGATGGGCAAAGAGAAGTTTATTACTTTACAACTTCAGACCCATCATCTGTTTCAGATACAGTAACATCCGACCAACTTATCGAAGCAGACCAGCAAACTAATTTTGTATCACCAAAATATATAATCGCAAGTGATTCACCAAATAATACTGAGAGTTCTACTCCAGGTTATAAAGTTGTAGTATATAAAGATACGGCGAGTTCAGCAGGAAGTATTTCATCTTCACCAGCAGACCCTTCTCATTATGTATATGATTTTAAAACAGGTGTTTTAACTTGGGTATCAAACGCACCAGCATCAAATCAGTTTGTTTATATAACGGCTTATCAATATGTTGGTAGAACACTTCGTTCACAAATCGATGATGGTTCTATCGGTGGTGGTGGTAGTGATATCACAATACAAGAAGAAGGTTCTTCATTATCAACGGCAGCTACAACAATTAACTTTGTAGGTAACGCAGTTACAGCGACTGGAACTGGTGCAACTAAAACAATTACAATTAATACTGCAGGGAGTTCATTAGATATAGATTCCCAAACAGATGGGACAGGAATAACTGTAGAAGCTACTGATAAGTTAATATTATCAGATGCTGGAACAGAGAAAAAGATTAATGTATCTCAGTTATTTGATTCAGCAGATTTTGATACTGAAGTAGCAGCTAATTCAGCAGTAAC
>Ga0181395_1001058_pt1 | contig 11405 bp, 12 predicted proteins | sample 18SPOviralmetaG_FD_130124 | JGI IMG/M metagenome (GOLD analysis project Ga0181395, IMG submission 130124) | Marine viral communities from the oligotrophic San Pedro Time Series (SPOT) site, San Pedro Channel, CA, USA - 18 SPOT_SRF_2010-12-16 | ecosystem: Environmental > Aquatic > Marine > Strait...
CGCCAAGGAGATTTTGTTGCGATGAATGTGCACGAGTATCACGCCAATACACCGATATATGAGACGGAGGAGGATAAAGCATACAATGATACACTTGAGAGTATCTACAAGAGAGACAATCCCGAAGTTGGAACTGCTGGGATATGTAAGAAATATAACAGACTTTCATTTGTTTGTTATTTAAGAGAAAAAATAATTCATTGTGAAAATGTAAAAAAACAGACAGAAATTTGATAAGGGGTATATTACGAATAGTATATCTAAAACAAAAACCAAACTTTGAATTATGGGTCGTGGTGCTCTCTCAAAATATAACCGCGTGGTAAAACGGGCGATTGAAAGAGTTCCAGAATTTCGCACGCCAATGGGGTCTGTTGGGTTTGAAAGAGAGCACTTATCCGACCGACGCATCGGGCGGGGAAAAGAATGCATCACAAAAATAATAAAACACGAAGGAAAGTCTTATATTACATTCTATATACAAGATGGTGATGAGACAATAAAACTGCTTAACATTTGCCACGCCGTCGTCAATCAATACTTTCAAGGCATCGCAAAACTTGTAAAAAATACACATCTTGAAGAATGGAACACAATTGGTCGCAAATTACAAATCACGCTTAATGTGGAACGAGCAATGAAAGAGAGAAAATAATTTTATACTTTACAAATATTATATCAAGATTTGTTTCTTCTTGAAAAATTAAATATACATATATTTTATCTGATGGATTATGGGAAATATATGCAAAATAAATTAAGAGATAATAGAATTGAAAAACAATACACAGACTTGATTTTTATCAAGCATATAGATTTACCCGAAGAACTAATCCATACTATACATCATCATTACAAGTATGATGATATTGAAAGACTCACAAAAGAACACTATCGCTATGAAGTGATGCGTGAATTAAGATTCAGAGCATATTACTCCAAACCGATGTATAAGTATTGGAAAGAATGCTGGTTAAACAAGAATCTTTATGGAGGCACGGGTTTTTTCATCTCTAATGGGACACCATAAATCTCACTTTCTACTACTGCTTTTTGATAGAGAGCAAATTGCTCTTCATATATTTCTTGAGGTGTTTTCTCTGGTTCGGAAACTTCAGAGACAGCACTTGATTCACCATCATCAAATCCAACTCCCGCACCTTCTTCACTTTCATCGCCACTATCAAGAAAACTATAGTCTGTGTCTTGTTGTGGTTTGTTAGTCTTGAGGTCTTCTATCTCTTGTTTGAGTCTCTTGATAGTATCACTATATTGTGTGCGTTCAGCAGAAAACTCTCTATTTCTTTTGTAGTATCTTTTTTCATTGTCTTTTGCCCTCGCCCACATAACAGCATAAGTCATCATATCAAAGGAGTATTGACCCCTCTTGATTTCTCGCCTCTTGTTATACTCCTTGGTTGATTTCTTGCGTCCGCCGTATTTGTTTTCTTCATCAGTGTCTATTTCATTCAAAGCAAACCAATCTTCCCAATAATCAGAGATACATTCTTTCATATTACTACTAGATTCAAATAATTCAAGAAACTCATCTTTAGTCATATACATACTACTCTACTTTCTATAGTGTATAGAACTTTAAATACTTTTTGTAATTTTTTACAAATGTTTTTGTAATTTTTTACAAATGTTTTTGTAAATTCCAACAATTTACAAAAATGTTTTGAAACTATATTGAGATATTTTTTTTTATATATACTTCTTAAAAGATTTTTGTAAATTCCAACAATTTACAAATGTTTTTGTAATTTTTTACAAAAAGTTATACTACTATCAAATTTCTTGTATTAGATGACACATAGATATTCTTGTTCATAAATGACCCATATTTGATTCATAACAAAGCAATCTATTTAAAGATTTTTCTATGTAGTCATATATGCCTTCGGTCGTAAATAAACCATTTTTGAAGCACAATCTTGCCTTCGGCACTAAATCCGAACTCAAGATATTACCCTTTATTCAACATCATTTTTGTGGAGACTTGCAGAGAGCAGATGACGAATACAGCAACTTTGATTACATCAGTAATGACTGCGTTGTTGAATTGAAAACCCGAAGAGGAAATTATCTCGAGCGTGGTTATGGGACATTCCCCTTTGATGCCGTGAAACTCGAGAAATATAAAATCTTAAAAAAACAAAATCCACAACTTGAGGGATATGTATGTTGGTATTGGAAGCATATGAATAAATTTCACTATTGGAAGATACACACAAATGATACTAATGATATAGACCATTACGCCTCACATTGGGTCGTAGATGGTATAAAGAAATCAGTGATAGAAGTATTCCGAGAAGATACACAATGTATTACAATTTAATCAAAAGAAATCCATACTTCTTTTCTTTCGAACTTGATACGAGATGCTATAGATTTCTTGAGTTTCTTTTTCCGTAATGTTTCTTGTTTCTCAACACTCAAGATGGGTTCTAATTTCACAATGCCCGATTGTTGATTGTATCGCATACACGCTTTTCTGACAGAAAGTAAATCACCATATTGCCGTATGTAATTGACATCATCTATGATTTCTTGTATATCATCGTAATCGCTAAACTCAACTCTATAATCTACATCACAAAAATGTATTATCTTTTTTGACAATGCGATGATATTATCCTTTTCTTTGCTTGTCATTCTCCGCCTTGGATTTTCAAGTTTCAAGTAGCAAATCAATTCTGTGATGTTTGTAATCTCGGGATATTTATTGCTCTTAAAGATTAGCGTTTTGTGGTCGCAAACAACTTCATATATTTTTTTCTTGAAAGCATCTTTCATATCACTTTTAGAATATGTGATGGGAAGCGGAAGATGTTCCGCCATTGAAATCAAATCGTTTCTTGTATGGGATTTATGGATACTTAACATATAATCCTTGATAGATTATATCTCGTTATTTTAAACTCAAAATAATATATTATCTACTATATAGTATCAAATGACAACTGAAGAATATGACGATATGCAGATGGTCGTGTGCGACCGGAAGTCTGCAATCACAAAAACAGATGATGGACTCAATAACACTTGGACGAACTCATTCAATGGCAGTATCCAATTGAAACCCGGAGACAGAGTTGCAGTCTATAATAGTTTCATTTCTGAAAAAGGTGCGGGAACTCCAGAAAGCATAGAGTTCAAAGATATATTATTAGAAGGACAAAAAACCATCAATGTCACTCGAACTCAAACTCTTCTTGCGGGAGACAATAGAAACAATCAACTCCTCGTAGCAGAAAGTGGGAGACGCTTCTACGAACAAATCAGAAGCGATGGAATCGGTGGTATTGATGTCGGCGACCGATTCAAAGAAACATTTATGTATATGGACTATATTGAAAACAAAGATGAACAAGTTATTCAGAAAGATAATTTCACTTCACTTGTGATAAATTACTACAAGACTATGGACGGATTATGCTTGTATCAATTACCGAGGCGGTGGTCTAATGAAGACTTTTTTGCCCTTGATGGGACAAAGAATACTGCTCCCATATCGTGGTCGGTAGATGATACTTTAACGACTGGACGATGCCGAGCAGAGAATGTATTGATTGGGAAACAACTGCCTCCAGACCCCTCTGGTTTTCCTCCAGCGAATATGGAGTATTTTGATGTAGATGAAACTTATGGATATGTGTTAGAAGATTACAAAATTATATTAGACTTTCAAATAAACATTGTCCCCGCCCCCGGAATCCCGACAACGATTCCCGGACAAGTCCGACAAGGAAGAACAAAGAGACTTATCCTCAAAAATGATAATTCACGAATGACAATTATGATGCGAACCAAAAGTTTATTTCACCCACATAACGCAGATGGTGGGTTTGGGGTAAGCGAACCAGCACCCATCAACGCAAATCTATATTATGATTGGATTCCCCCGTATTATGCTATGGACCCCGAGTATCACGATTACATTACTTACAGAGAAAAAATAGATTTGGAATTAGAACCCGGATTCACTTCAGCACAATATGTAAGCGAAGAACTGACCCGTCAATTACGAAGTAGCAAACTTGGCGATGATGATATTCAAACTATAGAACGAGGGCAGACTCGAGGAGTAGCGGGATTTGCCGCGAAAACGCTCACCAATCTTGAAAAGTTTGTAGAAACATCTACATATCGGAGATTTGTATCTTCAAATGATTATTTGGGTCAAGAGAAGTATTACAATCATACGCTCAACAATTCTACTCCACCCACAGCACCCGCCACCGAAGTCGGAGTCAGCGGACCCACAACACTTGACCCCGGAAGTTTCCGCCCAAGACAAGCATACGACCCGCAGATGATGTTCTATAATCAATATCAGTTTATCGCTACGAAACGACCCGACCTCGTAGAAGCGGGAGAAGAACTGAATGATATCTTTGGTCTCGGAATAGTAGAAGTCCCCGCTGGTTTTCAGAACCAACTATATTATACACTCAATCCAGTCATCACAGATATTCCATATACCCCAGCGAATCTTCTGAAACTCAAAAAGTTTATTGACGCTCAAGCAAACTATCCCGAACTATTCTCTAAGAAAAATATCAGAAATGTATGTAAAACAAATACATCTGCTATACCGAATAATCTCAATCCTTATTATGAAGTCAAAGAAGTCAATTCGGCGGGTTTCAATACTCTTCAAGAAACATCATTCGTGAATATCAATAATGCGAGATATTTACATATGAATCAATATGAATCAAAGTTCTACAATAATCTACTTGATGGAGACCCTCTACTTGATGCAAACTGGGCGAACTATGCTCAACTCGGTTGTTCGTATTATGACTGGAGGGGACACGAAATCATAAACACCAATACGGGAGCAGTTGATAATACATTATTCTCGCGTGAGTTAAATGACCCAGTCAAGAGTGCAGAGTTTATTCTTGACCCCTTTACACCCACTACAGAACGGCGACTCAATTCCGCACCCTTCTTCTTTCATTACGACCCTTCACAGAAAGATATACTTTACGACAACGATTCAGCAACGAATGAAGTATCACAAAATAACAATTATAGTTATGGTTGTTTTGGAAGACATAGCATCACGGGAGGAGTCGTCATCTATCCGAATAAACTACTAGACTCTGCTGGGAATGGTGTTGGATTGCCTCCTCACTTCTTTACAACAGACACGGGGGGAGTCGGAACGATTGAAACGGGACGAAAACTTGGATATGATAGACATTGGAATGCGTGGGGAACAGCAACCATCGGTCTCACAAGTGGAATACCCAAGTATGATTTCGCGAAAAGTTATGATGGAACAAAACCATTCTGGGATACAGATACTCAAAATGGGGTATGTCCTCCTCTTGTATCAGACCCAGTCATCGGTGCTACAACGGCAACCATTCAAGGAATCTACTCAGAACCCGGAGTGAATGCTGATGATGATTTCAACAATAGTATCAATGGGTTTCTAACAAATGTCTATCTCGGGGCAGATTCACCATCAATCTCTTATGATGGGTCTCATTTCTCATTCTTTGATTTACATACGCCACTCAACAAAGGGAGTCTCAATACACTCGCAGAAGGCGAACCAAGTGGAGATGAAGCACAAGTCGTCTATAAAATCAATCCACAGCAACACTATAATAGTTGGAGTCCTTCTATGAGACCATACGAAGAAACAATTGAGTTCGCATACAAAACTGGTGGAACTCAAACCACACGGAGACGAGTGAATCGCAATCTTGACCCTTTCCAAGTCTATGATACAACTACGGGAATATTCATAGAAGACTTTGGATACAACGAAGATGTCTGGACAGATTCATTATGGGGCAGACTTGGATTTACATACGAACAACTTCACAATAACGATGTTCCCGATAGACAAAAAAGATATACAGACTTTACCGATACATCAAATATCTTAACAACCAATGCTGATGTGAAAAGCAAAGACATTAAATCGTGGCAACAGAATAAGTTCAAACAATCCCAATATTCAAATACCCTCTTTCACGGGTTTCAATTTAGAGCATATGATGCTGGGACGTCTTCTTCTGCTGAAGCATATCTGGCGTTCCTTCCAGAAATCATTGCTCCCACAACTTCAGTTTCTATAGTCGCAAAAGATTACCCAACCCAAGTGAATAATGGATTCTATGCGATTAAATGTGATTTAGCACTCAATACAAATGCTGTGATGGGTTATGGAGACACATCATTTCCCATAGTCGGTATTGCAGATAAAACCAACGCAATCAAAGACTTTTTCATATCATCACCCTCTTCAATATCCCATACAATCACCAGACCCATCACCATCTCAAGCATTACAACACAGATTACAGACCCCAATGGAACACTCGCAAGATGTAGTCCCAACTCTGTAGTCATTTATCGCATCACAAAAACAAGAGATACAAGTTTCAATATTCTTGGAGACCTCGAAAGAAAACTTCAAGAACTTGAAGAAGAAAAGCAAAAAATAAAATCACAGAATTAAAATCTGAAAGATAGTAGATTGATGCGGAGAACAACTTTACCACCCTCAAACACTAATTCGCATAAGTTAGACACCGCACAACTCTCCCTTGACTTCCTTACAAAAGAAGTCAAAAAAATGACACAAGAACAAAAAGAAATAAGATTGATGTTGCTTGAAATATTAGAAAATACAAGACCATATCATTTAACGGAAAAACCCACTGAATCCCTTCCTTCGGAAGAACCTCCTCCAGTTAAATCTTCTTGGTTTTGGAATTAAAATATAGTAGAGTAATATATGACAAAGTCTGTTGTAATCAAGAACTCAACAAAATCTGGTAAAAAACTAATGGCGGTATTTACTAGAGACGGAAGAACCAAGACAATACATTTCGGACAAGCGGGAGCACCAGACTACACATTGAGTAAAGACAAAGAGCAGAGAAAAAGATATTTAGCAAGACATCGCAAAAATGAAAGATGGGATTCACCCGAGACCGCCGGAGCATTATCCAGATGGATATTATGGGGAGAATCCACTTCCCGAGGACAGAATGTTAAGTCCTTCAAGTCTCGCTTCGGGTATTAAAATTGAATTATTACATTTATTTATTTGTATATTATATATCTACGGATGGTTATTACTGCTCTGGCACTGGTAATCCTTTACTATGGAGATAAACATCTTGTAAAGTGCTCAAAGAAGTTCCTCGGATTCGAGACATTTCCTTTAGAAAGTCCGCCGCCTCCGCCAAGTCCTTGAAGGGAGCATCTGACAACATAATCTTTACAACTGCTGCGGGACCAAGAGATACACCCGCAATCTTTTTCGTCAAGTATCCCAATCTCTTTGAGACCTCTTGATTATCTGTATAACCGAATAAAGGTTGTCTTGGTTTGATGTCATATTTTTCAACATACTCACGAATCCTTTGTTTCAATCCCTTATCAGTAATATCGTTTTCAATCAACCCATATTGGTCTGATGTTTTATAGTCGCTTCGTGAAACCATCATCTTTCGTTTTCCCATTACAAGATAATTCTCTTTCAATCCCTTCTTTTTCAAATATCTATATTGTGCTGGTTCAGTCAAGAGTTTCAATGTTCCGACTTCCGCACGATATGGATACTTCATAAGTATATCAAGCATCAATGCCTCGGCATCGTGATTGTTTGCTCGTAATCCAGCAATGACATCATACACCACAGATGAACCGACTTGTTGCTCTTTCTTTTTAGCACTCACCTCACGCTTACCCTTCGCATCTTGGATTTTCTTTTCAAGAGCATCAACTTGCAACATCAGTTCTTTGATGGTTGGATTGAGACCAATCTTCAGATTGGATTGTAATACGCCAGTTGTTGATTGTGTGAATAACTGGTCATACATAGTCATCTCTACCGCCAACTGAATATAGTTTCTCTTTGTTGAATCACTAAATCCAGAACTATCCAACCACTCATTGAGAGCATCTGGGCGTCTGTAAATGGGAACTTTACCCTTTGGATTGCTGTCAAGCATCTTCTTGATAAGACGAGAATTGTTTGCAATAGTATTATCCTTCAACTCTCGTGCTGGGTGTTTGTATCCGTCGCTCGTGAGGTCTGTGCCCTTAATTTTCTTGTAGCGATGCTTGATGTAATCAAGACTCATATTCGAAGATACATATTTCATCTGGTCAATCTCATCAAAATCTTCTTGTTTTGCTTCACCCATTATTCTATAGTATATACACTTATCAATACTTTAAATACCTTTTTCAAACGCAAATCAAATTTCTTACATAACAGAGATTTTTGTAAATTACAACAATTTACAAAAATGTTTCAAGAGTATATAGAGAATATAAAAAACCATATAGAGTTTCTAAAAACCATTTGTAAATTCCAACAATTTACAAAAACATTTGTAAAAAATTACAAAAACTAATACAATGATACAATCTATCTCTAATACATCAAATTGGGATTTTCTTCTCCCGTTTCGGGATTCACATCATCTGCTTTCTTTTGCGGAAACCATACATACACATAATCTTGAGATTTGGTAGAGAACTGCCGACCCATCTGTTGCCTCAAATCAACCTTCGTATCACATTCCTTAAGGTTGTATGTGGTAGTCAAGTCCTTATACATCTTGGGACTAATATTGATACAAAGGGGACAATTGGTTTCTTTGAAGAGTTTCTCAAACAACGGCATCATAAATGTTTCATAGAAGTGTTTATCAGATTCGAAGGGAGTCATATGTTCGTATAATTCCATATTTGAATATGGCGGAGATGTCAATACAAGGTCATATGGTTTATCGGTGAAATCACCCTCCAAGCAAGATTGAAAGCGAATCTCTGACTGCTCCAATGCTGCAAACCATCTATCGCTATATGTGTGAGTATAGATGTCATTTGTGATTCCTTCGTATGCTTCACGCATATTGATGTTTGTATCATATCCCGTATAAATAGCACCCATACAAGTCGCTCCAATGTATCTTCCGCCCCAACCAGCACACGGGTCAAGAATATGACATACCTTTTTGTGTGCGATATATGGTTTCCCAGTTCTTTTCCCAAACCAAAGTTTGTCAAGAGGACAAAACTGCTTGATTACATATTTCGCAGTTGTTGCTTTGAATGATACAATTGACCCTTGATTGATGCGATGTGCTTCATATATATCGGTTGCGTTTGGAATGGTTGCTTTCTTGCGACGATTTCGCTGAATCGTATTTTTCCACAATTGATTCTTGAGTTCATCAGTCTCGAACCATTCTTCAATCGTTTTGTATCCCTTTGTCCCCCTCCGACACTTTAGCATATTTCTCAACTGATGTCTGTAGATGATTTTAGACCCAGCAAACTTGCGAGGATTTGTATTAGCATCAAACTTGTATAGACTCTCTAAATCACGCTCAATATGCTCGTCGTCAAAATCTTTACATTCTTGAATCTGCTGAAGGGTGTAAGGCATCGTTTCTGGAATCATCTCACTTTCTATAGTATAGTATGTAGTCTTTATGTGCAATCAAATTTCTTGTATAATTCCGAAGACCCTCTTTACCCAAAAATGCCCCCACGGGCGTTGGTAGTTTTACAAGGATACATACAATACAATGATACATACTATTCAATCCGACCCACAGCGACTTCAAAGATTTCGGAGTCCAATTCAATACCGATGAAATTACGATTCATATTCTTACACGCGACTCCCGTTGAACCCGAACCCATCGTCGGGTCAAATACAACATCTCCTTCCTTTGAATAATATTTTAAAATCCATTCTATAAGAGCGACGGGTTTCTCTGTTGAATGTTTGCCTCGTGTAGATTTAATCTCAAGCATCGTCGTGGGTAGAGGGGGGTCATACACGGGATTCCCCATCTTTGATTTGAGATGCTGATAATCCATATCTTTAATACCGCCGTAAATATGTTTGTATTCACCTCCTTCTTTCTCTTGTTTTGGTTGATTCAGAAACTTATGTTGATGAGAACTTAAATCATAAAACGGCAACTTTTCATAAAACACATATATCATTTCGTGTTTTCTCATCGGCATCTTTTTCGCAGACAAGAATCCACATAGAGTAGATTTTACCCACACAATATCATAACGAAAGGGACATTTCTTCGGAGCAGATTGAATCAAAGATACACCGAACTTTGTAGTTGTTGTCATAAATATCGGTGTGTGTAGTTTCTTGATACGCATAATCTGAATCCAGAATTGTTCTAAATCAATCGGACAATCCCATTTACAATTTGTTTGACCATATGGTAAATCACAAAAGATTAAATCAACTGATTCAGCATCCAGATGTTTCATATCTTCTAAACAATCGCCTTGGAGTAGCATTGACATAATAGTATCGTATGTTTTATTTGTTTAGTATGAACGGAGATTCTCTTTACCCAAAAATGCCCCCACGGGCGTTGGTAGTTTTACAAGGATACATACAATACAATGATACACTTACATCACAATTATGTTAAACTCATCACCGAACATCTGATTCATTAGTTCTGTGAAACCTTCCTCATCAACACCATCTGCCTTTGCCTTTCTCATAGCAGATATAATATCTGATGCTTTCACATCACCCTCCTTTTCCGACCCTTCTACGGGTTGCGGGTCTCTGGGTTTCACCTCTGTATCCACACGCCCATTACCATCGTTTGAAATCAGAGTGAAACCCGTATCGGATAGAGTGTCAATTCGCAATACTGGGTTGAAATTCTTGATGTCATAGTCCTTTCTACCATTGTTATACAATGCGATTCTGTAATCAACACCCTCAAATGCCGTATCAATCCAAATACTTCCGAGAAATCCACAACTGATATTAAACTTCTCTCCATTACACTTTGGAGGGTGGAGAAGCAATCCACCCATAATTGACATTCCTTCTTTGCGTATTTCATCTGTTGGAGCAGAGACTTTGGGTTGTATATCCTTCTGCCATTGATGTAAGTTCTTCTTGATACACCAATATCTCTTATTATCAACATAACTGGTAAGACCTTGAATGACTTTTGAGTCTCCACCATTCTTACGAATATACTTATTCACAATTTGAGTTGCTCTCGGATTGTCCTCACAACACAGAACAATTTTATTGCGTGGTGTGTAGAACAAGTCTCGTGAGACACGCTTCGCCCACTTCGTGTTCTCGTCGTCCTTTTTGGAATCAATGAGTCCAAACTGCCGATATTGTTCTTCTTCTGCCCGCCGTTCGCGTTCTTCGGCAGAACGCTTTGCCCGTTCCTTTTTCGTATTCCGAGCATTGTTAGAGTGGCGAGTGGATTGAGATTTGCGAGTTCCGTTCGGCATTTCAAGAAGTTTCAAGGATATTGAGAAGTGCAAAAGTTGTCTATCAAATTTTGGGGTAAATCAAATTTCTTATTCAAGAAGTTTTCAAGAGGTTTCAA
>Ga0181395_1001059_pt1 | contig 11405 bp, 10 predicted proteins | sample 18SPOviralmetaG_FD_130124 | JGI IMG/M metagenome (GOLD analysis project Ga0181395, IMG submission 130124) | Marine viral communities from the oligotrophic San Pedro Time Series (SPOT) site, San Pedro Channel, CA, USA - 18 SPOT_SRF_2010-12-16 | ecosystem: Environmental > Aquatic > Marine > Strait...
AAAAGCTGTTGTAAAATTTATAGTATAGTCTCCAGTTCCATTGTCAGTAATTGAGCTAATGTCAAAAGAATCTAAAATATTTCCTGTATCGTAACCATTAAAAACTATCCACTTTTTTGCTCTTCCCTGTGCAATTTCCTCTGGGGTTGAACTGTGAGCAGAAGAGGTGTTTTGTATTGTGTTGACTTTAAGTGTTGACATAATTAATCTCCAAAAACAGCAACATTACATTCTCCGTTATCATGAAAATTCCCTTGGTTAAATGTTAACCAGTCAACTTGAAAAAAAGTAGTTGTAATAGTTACTTGACTTCTGGCTCTTACACAACCCATCAACAAATAAACTTGTGATTCATGTGCATCAGTGACACAAACGTTGTAGTTTTCATTTGCCATCGCATTTTGTATGTTCACACCATACTGACCAGTTCCACTATCTGTAATACTACTGACATTAAAACTATCTCTTATTGCTACTGTTCCAGTACCATTAAAATTTACCCATGCTTTTGCAAGCTGTCCTTTTTCTGTTCCACTTGTATTTTGAAATACTGGTGCAGCAGATGAAATGCTTTTAATTGTGCCGACTGCTAATGTACTCATGGTTTTGGATTTGCGTCTTTAACGGCTTTTATGTGGGTTGCCCACGTGCCAGTTGTATCTAGTTTACCTGCAACTATATCCTTATACAACATATCAAGTTGATCTCCTAAGGATGCGTAAGTTGTAGAACCATCAGTTGTTCTATCTGTTTGATATTTAACAGCAGCAGCTTCAGCATCTAGCGTAACTCTTGCAGCGTCTATATCAGATTGAACCAAAGTTACAGAATTACCGCTTGCGTCAAAAGCACCAGCCGAATCATTAATAGAAACTACCGTTCCAGCGTATGCTTTGTAAATTGCTTCGTGATCTAAGTTCATGCTGACACCTCCATAGCAATTAAATTATGAGGTAATGTTGCATAAGGAGTAGTAGTATCTCCAACGTGGGTTCTACCAACAAAAACAGCATATCCACTATAATCATTTTTAAATTGAACTTTATAAGTAGTTGCTGAAGTTGTTGAGGGCGAATCTATAAAAACTCCATTTAAATCATATTGTCTATAACTACCATTACTTGTTGTACCTACTGCCTGACTTGAAGCTCTAGTATTACTGTTAAAAGTATCACCTATATAAATTGCAGTAGAACCTCTAACTAAACGAAGCGTGCCTGAATAACCGTTAATATCTGTACTCATAGGAACTTTGTACATCAAAAAAATTTTGCTGGAGTTTTGACTTGGAGTTATTGAAAGAGTTAATAAATCACTAAAAGATGTACTAGTTGTACTTTGTACATCTGTTCTTACTGTTTGAACACATTGAATAATTCCTCCACCAGTTGCACCACTTGGCAGCCCACCGACAGGAACGATTGAATTGACTTTAAGTTGGCTCATAAATCTATTATATACACTTTTATACTACAGTCCATGTTTCTCCAGAACCAACTGTAACGGTGACTCCGCTTTGAATTTCTATAGGACCAAAACTTCCTGCGTTTTTACCATTTGTAATTGTGTAATTTTGTGTAACAGTTTGGTCATTCTCCCAAAAAATATTATCAGTACCACCACCTTGAGCACCTGCTCCAGCTACATCCCAACGTAAATTACCATTGGTGTCGGATACAAGAGCATAGCCATCAACAGTGGCATCAGCATTAGGCAATTTCCAAACAACGTTTGCAGTAATAGTATCAGGTGCTTTAAATCCAACGTATTGTACATTGCCATTTGTTGAACTATTTATTGGTTCTAAAAACCTTAACTCCTTTTGATTACTAGCATTTGAACTTATTGTTAAACTACTTGCATCTATAAATACTTGTTCTTCACCATTAGCAGAAAAACCTAAGACGTTAGTTGCTTTTGCAAATAAACCTAAAGCAGTATTTCCAGCAAAAGTCAAGGCAGGAGCTGCTGGACTTGTAGCGTCATCTATTTGCAAAACTCCTGTCATAGTCCCACCTTCTTTAGATAGTAAGCCTAAATTAGGTGAGTCAATACTTCCTATGTCAGTAAAACCATCATTATTACTATTTCTTATCTTAAAAACATTTGTAGTGGTATTTAGGAAAGTCATTCCTTTTACACACTTAGTACTAGACATAAGACCGTCATTTGACTCGGCACTTTGTCCTTGTAAAGCTAAAAGACAATCTTCTATATCTTCTCTTACAGTCTGACCAGAAGCATTTTGAATAATAAAATTTGAAACTGAAAGACTCATAACAAATTACTTTTTGGCTCCATTCTACCCTCCTTTGCCGAAACCAACAGCACTGTAGGTAAACTTTCTAATTATACTAGCACCACTTGAGTTTTTAAAATGAATTATAAATTGAGTTCCAGTAATATTATTATCATCTAGCTCATAAAAATCTCCTGTTGCCATGTTCTGAGGGGAAATGTTAACAGAAGGTTTTGGAATACCTGTGATACTAGACGTACCAACAAAGAAAGGTGCTGCAAACGTAACTGTTTTTGCTCCAGCACTTCCAGTTCCATCTCCTGCTGAATCAGAAAAAATTACAGCCGATTGTTCAGTTCTTAATGGCATCGTTGCTGTATAACCTAATTGTTGTAACAACATATTTTGTGCAGGGTCGCTAGTTTCTAATCTTACTTGAAACTGAAAACCTCTTCCTTTAAATGTTCCATTTGTAAAAACATTAAAATCTGTATAAGAACTCATATCCGTAGAAGTTCGCACTGACAAACTAGCATTTGTACTTTCAGCAGCATCTCCATCCCAATCAGGCCAATCATTTACTAAACCTGTTCTATTATCAAACAAATTTGAAGGATAATAACCAGCACCTTGAAAATGTCTTTTAAAATTAATAGAAAATACACCTCCCAAATCTAAAGTAGTTGCAAAATCATAAGTACCTCTAAAACCTTTTTTTACGGATAAATTACCAGAGTTTGTATCACGTTCAGTGGCTAGAACTGTAAATACATCAGTATTAGTTATCCCTAAGACAGTAAATTCACCATCTGATAATTTACTCTCAAAGCTAAGACCAGGTTGACTGCCAGCATCGGTGTTATGAGTAGTGAAAGTGAATTGTATTTTTTCTCCTACAGAAAAACCATGAGAGTTAATTGTACAAATTATTGTTCTGCTGTCTGTTTGACTATATGTACCTGTCGCTACCGCTGATGGATTTGCAAGTATTAAACCACCCTTAGTTGCATCATATTGAGTGTTATTAAATAAACTACTTGTTCCATTATTAAACGGAGGGGTATCGTTATCTTCTCTATCTGTTTTTACAACAATAGATTCAAGTATATCAACAAGAGAAAGTTCTACAGTAGTTGGATCAGCACTAAATCTATTTCCATCATCTTGAAATTTAAGTAAGTAAGTACCAGGTAAAGCAGGGACAATTGCTTCAGTAGCATTACCAGCTACTGCTTCTATAACATCTTGAGCAGCTTGAAATTTTGCAGATGAACCTGTTTGGTTTGTATGCCTTATATAAACTCGACCACCATGCAATACATCTAAAGCCCTTGCTTGATTAAATTTCAGTCTTACAAGATTCTCATTTATACTTTCAATAGATAATCCAGAAATGTTTTCTGGAAGTTCTGCTTTTCCTTTGGCAGTAAATGTTGTAGTTGTTGGAATAGTAGATAATCTTAAACCAGCATTATATGAAAATACTTGAATTTCATAAGTACCTTTCTTTGTATCTAATAGTTCAAAATCAGTGCTGAATACAACCTGCGATACAAAGTTGCCATTTTCTAATTTATAATTTACTTGATACTGAGAGACACCTGCTACTGCTCGCCAACTGACAATAATTTTACTTCTAGCAATGCTATTAATAACAACAATCTGCTCTGAAACTGTTAAATTACTTGGAGAAGATACAGGTGCATTTAAAAGAGATATTTTTCTCTCAGGTAAAGCAGTACCATTTTCAATAAAATTATATTTATCTTCTACATAAGATAAAGCTGTAACTACATAATTAATATCATCTTGTTCTTCTACTTGAATAACTCTAAATAATTGAGTTTTTAGTGTCGTACTTGATATTAGATAAGGAGCATTTGCAGGAGGTGCTAAAGAAAAAGCAGGACTTACTGTTAAGACTGCTCCTGTCATGTCAGATATAGTTCTTGATTCAACCGATCCATCAGACAGGACAACACTAACTGTTGGTGCATCATTTAATGCAGGTAAAGTTGTCTGTGCTTCAGCGTCAATAGTAATAGTAGTGGTTGTTGCAGCTACCACACGACCACCTCTTCTAGCACCTGCTCTCACTGGATCATTTATTGCAATAACAGAGCCAGGTCTGACTACAATTCCTGAGTCTATAGATGTCGAAAAAGTAACAGTCTCACTTTCATTTTGTTCAGCAAAAAGTATTGCACGCCCTAATCTTGCAGCTTGATTACGGGAGGTACAAGCAAATGCTTTTACCTGTTTTACTATCGTTCCAAGTTTTGATATTGCCGTTGCGTCTTCCACTGCTTCAAAATCAACTTCTTTTGAATCCATATTGAAGTAACTGACAGAAACAACACTATGTCTAGTTTTTAAACTGCTCCCCGAATATGCAAATCCACTTTCGCCTACGTTGGCTAAATTAAATAAATAACTTGCTGTTGTAGGTTTGTCTTGAGATATAGTTATAGAACCAGCAGACCATATTGGCATGCATCTCATAACACCAGATAACTCATTTATTGCTGCAAATGCTTCTTTAGGACTTTGAATATTTACATTACAACTAAATCTAGCTTCTTTTGTTCCTGATACATCACCAGCATCAACTTCTTCATTTGCATATTTACTAGCAGCTACAAAACTAAATAAATCTAAATTACTATCAGTAACATGATCTCCTAATCCATATCTAGTGTTAGTTAAAAGATCAAGTAAACACATTGCAGGGCAATTTGTATAAACCGCAGCACCCATAACACCATTAAAAATATAACCACTTGGGTAACGTATTCTTCCTGTAGCTAAATCAACATTTGGAGTCGCAGCAAAAGTACAATTAGATGTTGTAACGGTTTGAGAAGCGGTAGAAGTTAAAGTAAATGAATTTGCGTCAGGAACAGTTTGAACTACAAAAGTACCATTTACTCCAGCACCAGAAGTCGCAGTAAACACTACTGATTCACCAACAAGTAAACCATGATTGTTATTATTAACGGTGACAACAGTAGTTGATTGTGTATAAGTAGCAGATACCACAGAGGCAGATGCTCCTGGTATTCTTACCTTTACCCCTCTGATTCGATACTTTCTAGTTGGAATACGATTAAACTGCTTACTGTCTAGACGAAGAGCAACATAAGCACTATTTGGATAAGTTGAATTGTTATCAATAACTTCTTGAAAACTTATAAAATCAAAAGAATTTTGTCTTTGTCCATCTGTACTATCTGGAGTGATACGCACAACTCTTATATCTACGGTGGTAAATCCGCTTGTTAAATCTATTCTGTGATCTCTAGCATAAGCATCAGCAGTTCTACCACTGACACTTGCTCTAACTTTAGTAACGTATCCTCCCGAATCATGCTGAATCTGAATTGCGTACTGAACGGTATCTCCTCTAATATCTCCATCATCTTCTAAAAGCTGAATTTGAGGCCAGTTTAAAGTCACAATAACAGCGTCTACATCTGTATTTGTAATTTGCCTAGTTACGACACCACTCAAACCAGTAGTTTGAGCAGTCCATGTAACTGCATTGTCAGTTATTGTCTGTCCAACAGTTGCCGTTGCAAAAGCAGCAGGTTCAGTAGTTCCAGCTTGTCCTGCAACTGTACACTTAAACGAAATTTCGGGTGTTGTATCTGCATTAAGACTGCTGGTTACTATTTGATTAACTGTATAGCTTTTCCCAGTTACAGTTGTTGTTGTCGAACCATCTGAGTTTTCAGTTGTTGTGCTAACAGTTGTCCAAGCAGTAGCTAAATCATCATTTTCAACTTCCGTACCAACAGCAGTGGGAGATCTGCTTTCAGCAGGAATACCACTCATTGCAGTTTGGTTTGACGTTCCAAATTCAGACTTAAAGGTTACATCTTGAAAATTAAAATCAGCCTGATTAGGAGTACTACTTGTAGCAGTTGACTGAAGTATCGGAGTATCGTCAAGAAATACATCTTTTAAACTTGCATTTTCATATGCTGTTGTTCCCTTTGTAAGCCCTTCTTTTGATGCACTTGCAAAACCTTCTATTTCTCCTTCAGATATTAGATCTTGGATAGTAACAAATTGCCTACTATGTAAAGTATCAGGAGCACGATAAGGAGGTGGGGGTGGGACAGGTGGACCTCCTGCTCCTCTAATAATCTTAGTTTCGTCAGTCATGCTTCCACCTGATTAGTGTCAATCGCTGCACTTATTACAACACTTCCTGTAAATATCTCACCATAAACTATTGGAACGGGAGTACCAGCCCTTGATGTATTCTGCACTCCACTAAAACTAAATGATATTTGTGGATCTTCTTCTGAGTTAAATTTCTGTGGTTGTGGCATTGGAAAAAGCATTTCAGACACTCCACTTAGAACTAAGTATGCTCCTAGATTTGCTAAAGTAGAAGCTAAAAAAGTTCCTCCAGTAAAACCTGTGGTTAGTCCAAACTTTAAAGGAGCATAAGGAACTACAGCACCCCCTGTTGCAAAAGCAATTCCAATTAAAGCTGCTCCTAATAATACTTTCCTAAAACCTCTACCAGCACCACTTATAGCTGGAATAAAATGTATATCTTCCTGTCCTACAGGATATGATATTTCATTCTCATCAATCTCATAATTACCAACTTTTACCTGATAATATTTTGGACTCATAAAACGCTCTACTTCTGAAAAATTATGAATTAAAAAACTTACTGCTTGTGAAACACTACTAACCTTTATCTCGAACTCTTTATGTCCAATAAACTCTGCTAATTGTCCATACAACTTTAACTTACGAAGCATAGCGATACCTCTTTCCTGTACATTTTAACAACCATTCAGAGTAAGGCTCTCTACAAGATAGTCTATCGGTTAAATGATGAATAACATCTCCTTCAAAGAATAATGCCACATGATTTAAAGTTGGACATAAAATGCTCATAAGCAAAACATCTCCATCTTGTAATCTTTCATCAGGTCTAAGTTCTCTAAAGCCTGTTCTCCACGCACAACTTTCAAATAATGGATTATCCATAAATTCTTCTGGAGTTGTAGGTCTATCCCAATCCTTTAGTTCAATATTCTTTTCTTCTTTATACCAATCTCTTACTAAACTCCAGCAATCAGTAATGCCCCATACCCATTGCCTACCCAATAATGGAGGTTTGTACCCACATGGTTCTAGATATGCCCATTGCTGCGTTTTAGGATTAACAATGTGCCATGGCAAATTACTGTCCTCACAACCAATTCTATCTGCTTGACTAGGACTAGGCGGTGTTATTGGATGGCTGTGAATTACACCTACAATCTCTCCTGTATTATCTGCTTTTACATAATCTTCTGGGTCGATGATGAAACATTGATGATCTGTGATTGAAAGGTTACGGCAAGGATAATATCTTTCTTTACCCTTTACATTTAACAATAAACCACAACATTCTCTCGGATCTTCTCGTTGCGCATGAAGTAATGCTTTATATTTCCAAGTCATTCTACAAATGTACCAATAGATTTAAATTCAGCTCGAGTACACTGTCTCTTCGGTATTCGTACTCCTGCTAAATCTGTAGGAGCAGCAAGTTCAAATTCAACTACTTCTCTAGTCTCTGTAGATTTACGATCAATCGAATAAACTTCTCTAGGAAATTCTGCCGAAGGATCTGCTGTAGCATTTGTTCCGTCAGCAAAGTTAACAGCATCAATAAATTTAGCTAATGTTCTGATTCGTGTAACCTTTGCCCCCGTCAGATCATTACCAGTTGTAGCTTTGTTTACAGATAAAAGTATTGATGAGATTAATCCTGTGGCATTACTAATAGTAATTTTAGGTCTGGGTAGCTGTCCTCTTTGAAAAGCAAAACCTGATGCTTGTACAGGAAATCTAAGATAAGCATTACCATCCCAAACTATCTGACCGTTTGCATTTAAATTACTGCCAGCGTGAAAACGATATATGTCAATATTTTGAGGAGTCCATGTAACTTGGTTGTCAGGAATAGTTGCTCCACCTACAGAAGCAGAGGCAAACCCACCAGGTTCAGATCCACCGCTTTGACCTGCTACAGTACATCTAAAAACAATAGTTTTAATTGCAGTACCTCTTACCACATCACCGACTTCATAATCTCTATTATTTTCCCACGCAACATAGTGTAATGCGTAATCTAAATTTAAATTAAATAATTCAATAATTGCAGACGGATTTATAGACTGTAAATCTGCAAATGTACTACTAAAAGAGACATATTGGACACTATTATCATAAACTGTCTGTCCTATGACACTTGCCCAATTTGGCTCACTAGAACCAGTAGTACCTGCTGTAGTTACCTTAAAAAATAATCCGTTATTAGCGGAAGTAGGTGCAACTATCGCACCCAAAGATAAACTAGCACCAGCAGACCAAATAGTAGTCATTATTAAACGGGTTCAAATACTTGTCTGAAGGTAGCTTGGATAGTAGCTCTATTGTTATATGGTATAGATTTACTCCATGCTTCGCAAACAAATTCAGAAGATGAACTTTCCCCTGGAGGAGTAAATGTAAAGCTGGCACTATCATTTGCTCTAGCATCTAAAAATTCTTCAATTTTTACTGCATCTGCTTGGCTTTTATTAAAAGTAAAATTAAAAACTTTTGGATTTTGATGTTGTGCCAACCCAAACAATAAACGATGCTCATATCCATCAGCAAAACGAACAGTACGAGTTAATGGTGCAGATCTTTTCTGTTGTCCATAACTAGGTTCTGTACCTCCAGTAGACGTTCCAACAGTAGAATCATCGAACGTAGCCATTATGCAAGTAATCCTCCTGGTCTTTTCTGTTGTATTAACTCTGATTGTATAGCAACTGAAATCATACGACCAAGTTCTCTACCTCTATCTTCATCACCTTCAACAGAAGAACCAGAAGCATCTACGTTTACTACTATATTTGTAGAACCACCAAGAGCATGATTTGGTGTAATCATTCCTGACACACCTGGACTAAACATCTCAGGTCCACGTTCTCCTACAATATAACTACCTCCACCCATTACTGGCCCACCATTTTCTCTTTTTATTGTTGAAATATTAAACGAGCCTTTTGGAACAGTATTGCCATGAGTTGCTATTTGTTGATTTACGAGTTGTTGAGTACTAGGTAGTGAAGGAGTTAAAAAGTTCTTAAATAAACCAAAAATACCTGATCTTATTTGTGCTGCTAACATTTGAGCAGCCATGTCTAAGAAATGATCTGCTGTACGTTGAAATAAATTTCTTAATGCTTCTTGTGCCGTCATTGAACCTTTTATAAGACCTTTAAAAGATTCAGAAAAACTATCACCAATACTTTTTCCTAAAGCATCAATTTGAGTTAAAGGATCTAAAAGTCTTTCCAATTCATCAACTGGTGCTTTAATAATTGCTTGTCTTTCTAATTCTTTATTAAAATCTCGTTGAACTTGTAATAAAGCTTTAGCTTGATCTAATTTACTTTGAAAATTTTTACCAGCTTCTTCTCCTCTTTCTGTTTCTAACTCATCAACAGTTAATGCTCTAAGTGAACCATCCGATCTTCTTTTTACACCACCTCTAAATGGATTTAACTGATCTAAAAGATTTGATTTTTCACTTTCTTGAATAATAATTTTTTGATTTTTAGAAAATATTTGTTCTAATAATTTTAATTCTGCCGATCTTGCACCTTTAGTTTTTAATACATCTAATGCTATTTTAGCTTGATCTAAACTTAGTTCTTTTGATAACTGAGGTAAAGCATTTAAAACAGATTGATTATTTTTTAATCCTGTAAAAATATCAAAAGTACCTTCTGACCCAAATGTTTTAGTTAATGTAATTCTTGCTGCTGCCTCAAATTGTTTAAATGCCTTCAATGCTTCTAGTGCTTCATCTTTAGTCATTCCAAGAGATTTAGCAAATTCAGTTACCTGTTTTGCAGTAAATGTTGATGTACCACCTGTTGCTTGAATAGAAACATTTAATTTATCAACTGCTTTTCTGAAATCAATAGTTTCTTGTATTCTTGATGCAATCGCAGTACCAGCTATAGATAAACCAAAACCAAAACCTCCACCCAAAGCACCACCAGCTACACCACCAATACCACCACCAGCAGCACCTAAAGCTCCTTGTCCAAATAACAATGGAAAGCCTCCACCAATAAGACCGCTAGAGACTGCTCCTGATATTCTTCCTGCCTTTCCTCTACCACTAGCAAATGGTCCTTGAGGATTAGCTCTAGCTCCAAACCCCATTCTATTTAGGAATGAAGGTTTTGCAGGTTGCGGACCTATTGGACTTGCAAACTGATTTGAATCTCCAAAACTAGCAATACCTTTTGATGCACTTAATAATTGTGCTGTTTTACCTGTATTTTTATCAATTTTCTTTTGATGCCTTAACTGTGATTTCATTACAGCACTAAACGCAGGTCCTATAGGTCTGTCATATTGAGTTCCTGGTCTAATACCAAATCCAGATGCTTCTCTAGATATTCGACTTGCTTCAAGATTTCTTAAAATTCTTGGATTATTATTTACTGTCATCATTGGATTCGGACCTTGCATTGGACCAAACATCGGACCTTGCATTGGTAATGGACCAATAAATGGTTGAGGTCCAAAAGGAACAGAACTTCTGCCAGCTATCCGATTTTGATTTCTTCTATTTCTATCTATAGATTTTTGTGAAGCAGTATCAAAGACAGTAGGACTTGATACTTGTGAAGCACCTCTACTAAATTGAGCAAAACCTGATTGATTACGTCTAATACTTTCTAAAAGTTTTTCTCTTTGTTGATATTCTTTATTTAAATTTCTTTCTGCTACTACTAATTCTCTTGCAGCTTTTTTCTGCATATTAGTGCCTGATGCAACAACGTTAAAACTTGTTTTTGCATCTCCTAATACTTTATTTAAATTTTCAAAACTTCTAACTAATAAATTTTGATCTTTTGCAGCATTTTTTAATCTTTGATTTAAACCCTCTATCTGTTGTGTTGTATTTTTTACAGTTTTATTAAACGAAGTAAGTTTCTGAGCACCTTTTAAACCAACAGCAATATCTACATTATAATTAGCCACTTGCTATAAAAATTAAAACATTTTCTCTATATTACCTTCTTTTGCCTTTTAAAGCACTACTTCTTTGTGCTTGTTCTTTTTGTTTTTCATATTCTTC
>Ga0181395_1001063_pt1 | contig 11373 bp, 19 predicted proteins | sample 18SPOviralmetaG_FD_130124 | JGI IMG/M metagenome (GOLD analysis project Ga0181395, IMG submission 130124) | Marine viral communities from the oligotrophic San Pedro Time Series (SPOT) site, San Pedro Channel, CA, USA - 18 SPOT_SRF_2010-12-16 | ecosystem: Environmental > Aquatic > Marine > Strait...
CTTGAACTAGGAAACTGTGATATGGTTTTCTTTAAGCAGGACAGGGGAGATATTTTTGTAATCCAAAAACTAGAGGACGTTTTTAATAATGAGTGATACTAAGGTATACCGTGTAGGACAAGAGGGTGTTGATACTATCTATAAGGCTCTTAAAATGCTTTTAAAAAATCAGTATTCAGAACTAGAAGTCACACACGTTGATAAACAAACTGCTCGTGCTATCATAGCTGAGGTTGATAAGCATAGGGGAAGTAAAAATCAAGACAAATTGGATAATTGATTCGCTTGAGAAAGCACACCAAAAAGAAATCCGTCGCAGGGGAAGTCGGAATCCAAAGAAAGTGCCTGTTGACGACAAGGTCTATGCTTGCAACTCGTGTGGTTCTTGTTGGGAAAAGGTTTGGACAGACGCAGTTAAAAGGGTTAACTATTATCAAGACTTCCCTAAGCTAGGCAAAAGGAAAAAGATATGTCCGAAGTGCAGAACGAAAAAATAACTACTACTAAATGGCTCGAAGAATATTTTGAAGGGGAGGACTATACAGACTATCCTCAATGGGAAGAGTTTATTTTAAAGTGGAATAAGGCTCAGGATTTGATGGGAATTAATCAAACCTTGTGGGTTTTAAGATTCGATTTTAAATGGACTAAATCATTGTCTTGTTTACATCCTGACCAATACGGTAGGTTACTCGGCTTACTTAGAGTTAAATACCACGAACTTGTAAAGAGAGGGAAGATAGAACCTCAAAAGAATTAAGGCATTGGGTTGGCGTTTGATGTCTTAATATGAAAAAGAAAATGCCTCGATTAACTGAGGCAGGTTGACAAATGAAAACAAGAGCCCCCACCTTAATTGGCAGGGGCTTTTGTGTTTTACTTACTGTCTCTGTAACTCGTACTGTCGTGTGACTCTGTATGACATCGGTTACATAGGACAACACACTTAGATATTTCTTTAAGTATATTATCCCAACCATAACCGTCTCGTATCATATTGCCAACATTGAACTTCTTGTTCTTTCTATGATGATGAAAGTCAAGAGCCCAAGTGCTGAAGGTAGGATGTGTTTTCTTTGAGTATCCACACTTCCTGCAAGCTAACTGAGATTTCAAGAGCCTTAGTCTTTTTTGCTTTGCTCGTTTCTCACTTGGTAGATTGCGTTTGTGCTTATGATAACAGCTATTGCCATTCTCTCCACAAAGGTGTCTACGGTAAGGCTGTCCATTTCTGTCAAGCTGTAAACCGTTAGACAAGGGGAACTTTTCTATGTCGTAAATCATACCACACCCCTTACACGTTCTGCATTTTACTTTTATGCTCATTACCTACTCCTTTCACTCGAATCATTTTCCACTCGTGAACAAGTTCCCAATAACTCTCGTCTGTAGGCTTTCCGAACCCTTTATGAATCCAACAACTACCGTCCTCAGCAAACCTAATATGAACTCTAGCCAGAGCCCCATCCTTTCGGTCATCTCGTAGAACGATAGTTCTTTCTGTGCCCCTCCTAACGAAAGAAGGGGCTAGTTTACGTGGCTTTCTCATTTCTGACAATCCAATCTGTCAGAGTCATCAGAATATCCATCTCCATCCATAAACGCTAGGTCTCTGAATGTCTTGTCGTGATGCTTGAACATCATCTCACGAGTAGTATTTATATTCCATACCTCGCAACAAAGGTTATATATATCTCTTGATATGTACTCCTTAACTTGCTCTGCTGTCTCGAAGTAGGTGTCCTTACCACGACTCTGAAGTATTCTGTACCTCCAAGTAGTAGGTTCTGATTGTCTCTCATCATCATCGAACTTTAGACCAATAACGTAATCAAAGGTTTGGTCTGTAAGTAAGCTATAATCATCCCACTCGTTTCTCATCCACTTAGGTTGGTCGAATCTGATGGTAGCAGAATGTATCCACGTTTGCCCTCTAAGATTAGGCTTAACATTGAACTCATTAGTAAGATGCTTATAAGCCCACCATCTACGAGTATTCTTATTGATGTCTTTCTCAGCAGAATTGTACTTGTCTTTAAGTAACTCTAAAGCATATTCGATAGCTGTTTCAGGCTTTCTTAATTGCTTTATTTTATTACCATAAGCAACACCAAGGTCTCCAACTCGATAGAGGTCTTTGATGTCAGAGTATCTGCTGTCAGAACCGTAAGAACTAGAGTTGTCAGTACCACACTCGATACCAACTTTTAGCTTAACGCTCTGACCTAGTGGTGTTTTTATATAAGTATATATATAAACATCTCCACAATGGACTCTGCTGTGCTTGTACTCTTTGCCTAGTGACTTCTTTGTAATCTCTTCGACAGTAGGTCTACTGACTTTGTGAATCTCAAAAGCACCATACTCAGGGTGGTTTTTAATAGCAGTAATTAGGTTAGCTACAAGGTCTACTGCTGTACGATGTAACTCGTTGTTTGGTATATACTTTCTCAAGATATACTCCTTTCGTTTTTGTGTGTTGTTATGGCGTAGTTGCCATAGAGCCCTGCTCAGGGTACGAACCTGACTTGTGCATATTGCAGGGCTTGTTATTATATACTACCTAGTGCTTGAAGATATGTTCTCGTAGAACTTGTCCTGCTAAATCCTGAACGGTAATTCCTTTCAAGATTGCTTTAGACTTTAGTTGTCTCCAATCCATTTCAGTAATACTCAGCTTAACCATCTTGGTCTCGTCAACCTTTTCCTTAGCGTATTCGCTTTTAGGTTGCCATTCTTTTACAATCGCCATAGTAGTGCTATCCTGTCTTTTGTTTGTTTAAGGGTTATCTTACCCCTAAGCAAGTTGCTAACCTGCTCAAGGGTAAGAGTTATATTAATCCAAAGCGAGTTATACTTCACGAATGATGTCCTCTTTCTCGTAAGGGAATGAACGAACAGTATTCATAACTTTGTATTCATCCACCCACTTCCAAGGTGAGCCTTTTACTCGTTTGTACAAGTAGCCTATGTCCACTAGTGTCCTGCATAAATTAACAGGCGTTACTCGTGGACAATGCCACTTCTTTCCTTTCTGCTGAATCGTACCATCGGAATTAATAACTTTCCTAGGATGTGCTTTAGCATACTCGTAAGCCAACTGCTTTGCTGTGTGAGTTGGTGGGTATTTATTCCTATCTGCCATAAGAAACTCTCCTCTTCAACTGCTTGATTTGTTGCTTGTATCTTTTAATACGCTCAGGTTTTGAGCCTACCCATTCTCTGCAACAATCCTGTGGTTTAGAGTAGGTCTTAATGACATCGACGACTCGCAACATAGAGTTAGGATGCTTTTCTCCAAAGCTAACTGTACCCTCGATAGGGTCAATCTTAACTATTGGATGAAAGTATTCTTTCCCGTTAGGTTCTCGAACCAAAGTACCGTACTGCTCGATTGGTTCAGGGAAACCTAGCAAGTAATCGGGTATACATTTTACCCATCTTTGTGCTTGTGTTTGTTTACTGATAGTAACCTCCTTTTTTGTGTGTTGTCTGATAAGTTAAACTAGTTTGAGTTAGCAAACAAGAGAATAATAAATTGGATTAAGACTATGCCGAATGATATTATTATATATATAAACATCCATTGCATAACTTTATCCCACCTGTCTACTGCTTTGTCAAACAGCGAGTCTCCTACGTGACAGCTACACTCGGGTATGATTTGATAACCCGTTGTGTGGTCAATCATCTTAGGACTACCTTCTGCTTGCCATTCACTATGCTTGCAGGGTATCTCGCTCCTCAGTAACTCGATTGGTTTTATAAGCCAAACCATAAACCTCTCTAGCCACCTCATTTGCTTGACTTGAATATGTTCTTGAATTTATTTAATAAGCCTTGCTGTTCCATCGCTTTGGTCTCACGTTGTTCCTGCTTGACTTCTTCTACAGCAAACGGTTTTACTAGCTTGCTACCTGTTGAAACAGTTCTCGTGTTTCTCTTCATATTAGCTTGCTTTTTTATACGCTTGCTACGTGCCAATCTCTTGGCTTGTTTTGTTTTTGTTAAGTGCATTTGCACCTCCTGTTTTTGTGTTTAAAAAGAGAACCCTGCATAGGACTCGAACCTATGTAAACTCCAAGCAGGGTTTATTATATAATATACTAAGCCTGAATCTCCACTCCTCGATTAGGCTTGACAAAGAGCCTGTTATAGCCTGTTGCGTCTTTGATAGGCATAGTCGGTATTGACCCCCAAGGATTCATCACCTGAAAGCAATCGAACTTGTACGGGTTGTACTTCACGGGTAGACTTGTCATCGCATAGGGTAGCATATTAAAACCAACTCTGTCCCTGTCGAAATCGACTACGCTGTTTTCATTAATAGAAAACTCTATAAATGCGTGCACGTTCTTGCGTTGCTCTTTGATGACTTTATCTCTGCCTCGCTTGTTGACAATAAACTTCAGGTTGTCGACGTTCTCCAAGCTGATGTATTGAAAGTAACCAATCACTCTCCATCCAAAGCCTTTGAAATATCCTTGCAAAGAATAAGTCTCTCCTGACTTGTGAAGATTCCTGTAAAATCTGAACCTAGTTGGTGTCTTCTCTCGTTGCTGTGCAACACAAGAAAACCACTCTCTCCACTCGATTCCTGTTCCAAAAAACTGCCATAGTAATTTACTCATTGTACTCTCCTGCTGTTGTTAGTTGAAAAGATTCTATCCAAGTATGCTGATTGAAGAACCACTTCATCGACAAGCCTATCTCGTCAAAGAAAGTCTGTTCTTTCTCCCAAGTTGTGTTATTATCTTTGAAGTAAGCATCTAGGCAAATGTTCATATCTGAACTACCAATCTCCTCTGCATAAGCAAAGAAATCTTCGTAGTGCTCGCCATAGCCTCTGTATAGTTCGTCTAAATGTGGATGCTTTATAACTATATCAAAAGCTAACATCATCCACTTGTCAAGTATGTTTTCCATAATAGAAACCCTTTCGTGTTTTTGTGTTATTTAATATACGCATAGTGCGTAGAGGGTCAGGGAGGAATCGAACCTCCCTCGTGAACCGTTGACCCTTGTGGCGTACTCGTCGGTTACTTCTTGTCGCCTGTGACTATGAAATTAACTGCTTTCATAGCCTGACCTATAGCGAAGACGATGTCTTTCTTGTTGTTCGCTAAACCCTTCTTCCAAGAGCGAAGATAAGCACCACTATTCTCTAGGTCGACACTTGTCTCTGTGCCAAAGAAACTAGATAATACACAAGCACCTATCTCAGCAACAAACTCTTCTTTGCTGTAGTCGGCTGACCCGTGCATATGATTACTATACTCTTTGAATCTCTTGAGCCTAGATTTGTGACCTGTTGAGTGAACCATCTCGTGAAAAGCTACCCTGTAATAACTTTCGATTCTTGGGTATTGCTTTTTAGCAGGAACGACTATCGCATCTCTTGATGGAGAATAATAAGCATCATTGCTCTCTATCTTCTCGTCGGTAAGACCACCTCTGAGTTGAGGAATATAAGCATCAATCACTTTCTGTGCCTCTTTGCATACTCGGTTGATACGAGCCTGCTCTTCTTTCTTCGTCGGCTTTTTTACTTTCTTAGGCTTTGCAGGTCTGAACTTCTCAGGGACACCGTCAGCCCAATCGGCTTGGTCAAGATTCCATACAGCAGAAGAGTACATCTTGATAGATGTTCTTATCTTCTCTGATTCGCATTTCGTACAAGGCTGTTTCTTGCCCTTCACGTAGACAATAGCACCCTTACACTTGGTACAATCGTCTTGACCTTTGACGACAGGAATGAAATCCCACTTGAGGACATAGACACCCTTCTCGCCTTTGCGAATCTGACCACCTGATTTTTTGATACCGAGGTAAGTTCCCCAATATTGGTTCTTGTACTGTTCTTGATTAGCTATTATAGATAATATTAAGCTATTAAAACCCTCGTACAACTTCCCTGAGGATAGGGATTTTTGGACACCTGCTACTAGATTGCCCTGAGCATTGAGTGACACGTCCCAAGGTTTATGCCAAGGTACTTGTCCCTTCTCCATTGAATCGAGAATAGGTTTACATACTCTGTCGATATGCTCTTGCTCTGTGATTGGTGTGAACTTCTTTTTGAATTTAGCCATTATAGACTCCTTTTTCTGTTTTTGTTTTGTGTGTTAACTTGTAAAAATTTGGTAGCTAGGTAAGGTTGCGAACCTCTCGTAATTCTCTCAGAATCCTAGCTATTGGTAAGATGACATTTGAACTCGTCCTTTCCCCGTCAACCGTTCACTCTAACAATTCCACCAACCTCCCTAGGTAAACCGTGCATCAAATTCTAAGTATTGATTTGGATTCCCATAAATTGTATGTCGTGAGGGTCTCGAGAAATCGTATTGGATTTGCTCGTCCTCTATTCGATGTGCTACCCCTTGGGACACTCGTTGATTAAACTGTCCCCTCTCGTACTCGGAGTGACCGTCTGTCTTATGGGTCTTTGGTAACTCGTTATTCGTTGTAAACTCGTTACCGACCCTCGTGTAGTCTCGAGAGAGGAGCGTAAAATCTAATTGTCAAAAACTCTTGAAAGCCTGCCAAATTCTAAGTATCGGCTACCGTGGCGATGGCATAACTTATATTAGTTAAATTTGTTAAACAAGTAAAACTTTAATAAAAGTATAAAATAATTGCATTTGTCGACGAGAAAAAATCTAATGACAAAAGTGATAAATTGCTTAACATTCTATATAATGACAGCAAAAACTAACCGAAATTGGACGCAGTAAGGGCAGGAATTTTTTTATGAGTAAGACCAAGAATACTAAATTTAGCAAGGGTAAATCAGGAAACCCGTCAGGAAAGAACGCATCTAACTTTGGCGAGATGATACGTAAACACCCTAAAACATTGGACTTAGTGCAGATGTGCTTTGACATAGCCCTTGACCCTGAGCACAAGAATCAGATGAGAGCAACCTCTCTTTTAATGGACAGAATCGCACCTCAATTAAAGGCTACAGAGATGAAAGTTGAGGCTACTACGACGAGTGGCGTGATAGTTCTACCGTCCAAAGAGAAAAGGGTAGGAGCGAGTGAACCTGCTGTCAATAGTAAGGTTAAGAATTGACCTTGCCCCGTCTACAGCAAAGTTGCACATAACATATATTATGTATAATTGAAAGAGTTCACCGAGGAAGAAAAAATAAATGGTCACACGCAAAAAAAGTAAAATGAGACCCCCAACCGAGGGACGACGTGCAGTACGTACTCCTAAGTCTAGTCTTTTTTTTACAAAGGCAGAGTGTGGGCAAGTATACACCCCCAACCCGGATTCTACGAATTTTAGCTACCCCCTAGTTGTGAGATATATATATGAATGAAAAACAAACCTTTATAGTGGTAACCACTTTAGGTATCGTTTCTTTAATGCTTTTATTATACATATTGGTTAGCATTGGGTAGTGATTACAATCCACAGACAGCGAGGTCTTTCAAATCAGGGTTGGTTGACGATAATCTCAGTTTCCATATTAATATTAAGTGGCTTTTACAAATTTTTACTGCCATTGGTCTTGTTGTGTATGGATACGTACAAATTGAAAATAGAATTGCAGACCTTGAGTCACGAATGGAATTTGCTAATACCCAAATTGAAGAACTTATATCCAAACATATTGTAGAGGAAAATGCTAAAATGACAGCTTTAGAAGAACAGTTAAAGTGGTATCAGAAGGAATTAAATCTTAATCCACTATCTAAGTGGCGTAAAAAGAAATGAGCGACAATGTTATTTGGACACCCCACGAAGGACAGCAAACTAAGGCTCTTTCGGTGGATGCTCATACGGTCTTGTATGGTGGTGCAAGAGGAGGGGGTAAAACTGAAGCAGGACTTGCTTGGCTTATTGAACCACAATACCTTGACAATCCCCAATTTCGTGCGTTGGTTCTTAGACGTAATTATGACGACTTACGTGATTGGATTGATAGGGCTAAGTTCTTTTATCGTTTTCTTGATGTTCAAACTGTTGGTAACCCTACCGAGTTTCGTTTTCCAAGTGGTGCGAAGTTTAGGACGGGGCATCTATCAGAAGATACAGCATTTCAGAAATACCTAGGACACCAATACCATAAATTACTTATTGAAGAGGTCACACTTATTCCAAATGAATTAGATTATGAACGTGTCACATCCTCCGTCCGTTCACCCCACCCCGAAATGCCTCCTAGGATTTTTCTCACGACTAATCCCGGGGGGCAGGGGCATAATTGGGTTAAGAAAAGATTTGTTAAAGACCCTAATGAGATAATTATAGGTGGAAATGAACGTACTCAAGTGTTTATTCCATCTACTATATATGATAATCCTACATTAGTAGAGTCTGACCCCGACTATGTAAAGCAGTTAGAATCTTTACCTGAAGAATTGCGTAAGATGTGGCTGTTAGGAGATTGGGATGTGTTCCAAGGTCAGTTTTTTAGTACATTTAATAGAGCAGAACACGTCGTTGACCCCTATGAAATTCCCGAGTCTTGGTACAAATATCGTTGTATTGACTATGGTTACCGTGCCCCTTTCGCTTGCCTTTGGTTTGCAGTAGATTTTGACCAAAACGTCCACGTATATAGAGAACATTACGAGGCAGGTCAAGAATTACACTACCATATAAATAAAATTAATGAATTGTCAGGCGACGAGGATTATATGGCTACAATAATTGACCCTTCCACATATATAAGCAACCCCCAAAACACGAATAGGTCTGACATAATAGCCCCCTCAAATCAATCTATAGCTGATATAATGCTATTTAAGGGGATACCTACTATGAGAGCCAACAACAATAGGATGTCAGGTTGGAACTTAGTACGTGAATATTTGCACGAAACAAATACAAAGGACAAAAAGGGTGGCGATATTAAAATCTTTAAGAATTGTAGTAACTTAATTGAGGAATTTGCGACAGCTATCTATAGCAAGTCTAAACCTGAAGATTTAGATACAGACGGAAGTGACCACGCCTTGGATAGTTTGCGTTATGGTTTAATGCACCTAGGTAAGCCTCACTTAGTAAAAGAAAAGACTTGGATAGAAAAAGAGATTGCTCTTTTGCAAAAAGATGAAAATACTTATACAGGACTAGCATAATGATGCCAAATGGCTAAAGAAACATATAAATGGAATCCCGAAAAAAACGAATGGGATTTAAGCATTGATTACGATAGTGAAGAAACTAAGGAAATATCTCGCTTAGAAAAGCAGATGATTGACTCAGGAGAGGATGCCTGCAAGCAATTTGAGCATTCTTGGAACGAAATATTTTTATTAAAAGCAACCTCTGAGGCTACAGATTTTCAGACATCTGATATAATAGCAGGGGGAATTAAATTTGCAGAGGCATAAATAATGGCGACATATACAGGAAGTGAACCTAAATCAGATTATCAACCAACAGCAGAGCAAGATGCAGTAATAGCTAAGGTAACTGCTATGTTCGAGTTAGCTAGGGAACATAAAGAAGAGATGTACAATGAGTGGCGAGAGGCTGAGGCTTTATATCACGGACACCATTGGGAAGGGGTTAATATGCCTCAATTTAGGAATAAGATGACTATAGACCTTATTGGTAGTGCAATAGACACAATGATACCAATTCTTAATTCTCAACAACCTAAATTAGATGTAATGGCTGTCGGAAACGACCCTATTGACTATAAAATGGCTGATACTTTACAGGCTGTGATGGATGAGTTTTGGCAGTTAAGAGATATGCAGAACTTAGTGTCTGAACTTTTATTGGATTACTTAGTATATGGAACAGGCTTATTAAAGCTGTCTTATAATCAATATGATGATTTACCTGATTGCGATATAGTAGACCCTTACACATTCTTTGTTAATCCCTCAGCTACTAAACTAGAAAATGCCGAGTGGGTTATCTACGCATCCCCTACACCTTTATATGAGATTAGAAAGATGTACCCCGAGTTAGGACAATTTGTAAAAAGCGACAGAGAATTAGAAAACTTTAAAGCCCATAAAACAGTTAGAAGAGATGGCGAAGAATCCGTTGTATCTGTGACTAGCGATGAGGGAACTGACTTATATAAATCAAAAAGTCAAGCATATAGAGACCAAGAAGAAAGCGTATTGTTTATAGAGTGTTATATGAGAGACAATACTAAAGATTATATGTCTTCTGAAGAGAACAACGATGAAGACAAAGACCCTAATAAAGAACGTAGGGGTGTTAGAAAGATATGTATAGCAGGAAATGTTTTACTTTTTGATGGAGATACAAAGTATCCTTTCTTTAATCAAGAAAATCATATCTCCCATCCATTCCCATTTATTCATATGAAAAATTCGGGCTCTGCCCATCAGTTTTGGGGTAGACCTGAACCACGTAGGCTAAAGCATTTAAACCTCGCCCTAGACCGTATTTCAAGCCAAGTAATGGACAATGTACATCTTATGGCTAATCCGATGTGGGTAGTAGACCAAACAGCAGACGTGCAAGACCAAATCAGTAATATGCCGGGGCAAATAATTCGTAAAAGAGGAGCAGGTCAAGTTAGTATGCAATCCCCTGCGAGTATGCCTAACTATGTATTTAATCTATATAATATACTGTTAGATATGTTTGAGTCTGTGAGTGGAGTTAACAAAGCTACACAAGGTAAAGCAGACACCAATGTTACATCAGGTGTCCAAGCACAGCTATATCAAAAAGCAAGTAGTAGTAAAATTGATTATAAAGCTAGAACAGTAGAGGGAGCGTTGCAATTATTAGGTCAGATGTGGCTGACAATGTTTAAACAGCTTGGCACGAAATTTGTTAATATTCCTTTTCAGCATTCTTCAGGACGTATGGAGTTTAGAAGTGTTGTAGGGATGTTATTTAAAGAGAAAGATATAATGGTTAGAGTTAGAGTTGGCTCTACCTTGCCTGAAAACAGGCAGTTTGCAGAGAATAAAATAATGCAATTAGCCCAAATGGGTATAGTAACCGACCCGGAATACATAATACAGAACTTAAATATGCCTGATAAAGAGAATCTATTAGCTAAAATGGAAGAGCAGAAAAAAGAATTGGCTAAAGCACAGCAGGCAGAGGCAGAGGCACAAGCTAAAATGCCACCTGATTTAAGTGGTTTTGGTGCAAATAAGGAAGAGATGATGAAGAATTTAAGGTCTAATCCTGCAATGATGTCTCAGGCGAAAGGTACGCTAGAAAATTAATATGACAAAAAGTTTTTACATAATAAAATAGGAGAGTTAATTATGTCAAATGACACAAAAGAAATAGTTTTAGAAGATGGTGAGTACGGTGTTCAACTTACGAGCGACCAAGTAGAATCGCTGTATCTTCCCGATGAGGAAGATGCACCGAAATTCGAGTCTGCTCCCGAACCTACTGTCGAAA
>Ga0181395_1001064_pt1 | contig 11368 bp, 18 predicted proteins | sample 18SPOviralmetaG_FD_130124 | JGI IMG/M metagenome (GOLD analysis project Ga0181395, IMG submission 130124) | Marine viral communities from the oligotrophic San Pedro Time Series (SPOT) site, San Pedro Channel, CA, USA - 18 SPOT_SRF_2010-12-16 | ecosystem: Environmental > Aquatic > Marine > Strait...
AAACCGAAACAAGGCATTACGGATATTCGTTATATTGATCCTCGAAAAATCCGTAAAGTTAGAGAAGTAAAAAAAGAAAAGGATCCTCAAACAGGGGTCCAGTTCATTAAGAACATCAATGAATATTTTATATATGATGATAAGGGTATTTCAAGTAAGCCAGGTCAGTATAAGTCTACAACTACTTTAGATGACAAGGCACTGAAAATTAGCAAAGATGCTATTTCATATTGCCCTTCAGGTTTGGTTGACCAGGACAAAAACATTCCTTTGTCGTATCTACACAAAGCAATCCGTCCAGCAAACCAACTTAGAATGATGGAAAATGCTGTTGTAATTTATCGTATTACAAGAGCACCTGAAAGAAGAATTTTTTATGTGGATACTGGCAACTTGCCTAAGATTAAAGCAGAGCAGTATCTCAAAGATATTATGGATCGCTATCGTAACAAACTTGTTTATGATGGTAACACTGGTGAGATTCGTGATGATAAAAAGTTTATGTCAATGCTTGAAGACTATTGGATGCCACGCCGTGAAGGTGGTAGAGGAACCGAGATTCAAACATTGCCAGGCGGACAGAACTTAGGTGAAACAGGTGACGTTGATTATTTCCAACGTAAACTGTATCAGGCACTTAATGTACCTGTATCGCGTTTGGAACAACAGGCTGGATTAAACTTTGGTCGTTCTGCGGAAATTAACCGTGACGAACTTAAATTTACCAAGTTTATCGCAAAACTGCGCCGCCGATTTAGTTCTTTGTTTGATGACTTACTAAAAACACAGTTGATACTCAAGGGTATTATTACTGAGGATGACTGGTCAGACATTAGACAAGATCTTAAATACCACTTTGCCTCTGATGCTTATTATACAGAGTCAAAGGAACAAGAAATTCTGCGTAGTAGAATTGAAGTTCTTAATGGTGTTGCAGGATATGTAGGACAATTCTTCAGTAAAGAATATGTCCAGAAAGAAATTTTGCGTATGTCTGACGAGGATGTTGCAAGAATTGATGGTGAAATAAATAGTGAAGCTGAGGCTGTAGAGCCTCAACCAGAAGGTGAGACAGAACAATGAGTGAAAATGAAATAAAACATATGGATGACGAAACCTGGAAACGCAATGAAGATGGTATTCGTAAAATGATGGACCAATGGGCTGATGGTAAATTGACTGATGCTCAGGCTACATTTAATGATGTTGTTGGATACAAAGCAGATAGTCTTGTTTCCGACAGAAAAGCAGAAGTAGCGGCGTCCATTTTTAATCAGCCAGTTGAACCAGAAGGTGACGTGGCTGATGCATCTGATATTATGCCAGATCAAACAGGTGAGGCTGAAGAACCAGTAGAGACAGAAGCAGAAGCGGAAGTAGAAACTGAAGAGCCTGAAACAGAAACAGAGGAAGAAAATGAAGACGTTTAAACTTTTTCGGGAAGAAGCAATCCCGGTAGAAAAGCCTAAGATGGACGATCCCACAGCGTATCATCCAACAGAAGTAGGCACAAAAGGTGACGAGACTCCTCCTAAACAAGGCAGCTCTGAAGATCCTAGTCTTACACATGTATGTGCTACAAAAGTTATTCACCCTAAGTATGGTGAAGGCAAACCTATTATGGGTGAACATGCAGAACCAGACGCACAGGGAAAAGTTTGGTGGTATAAAGTAATGTTTGAGCATGGTATTGAAACATGTGAAACTTATGCTCTCGAAGTTCTTGAAGAGGGCAGTCACGGCAATCATAAAAAGAAAAAAAGCTAAGGAATAGTAAATGGCAGTCACAGTAGACACACTTAAATTGACGCAAACTCAAGGCGTAGTTGCCGTCCGAGGGACTGCCGCTACAGGCACAATTGCGTTAGCAACAACATTAAAAAAATCAACCGAAACACAGTCTTCGCCTAAAGCAAATATCAAAGCTATTCACTGGGCTTTATCAGATAGTGCAAGAGCGATTGTTCAAAGAAACAGTAAGATGTTGTTCGAGCTTTCACTCAATGGTAAGTTAGAATTTTATGGTTTCTCTGATGATGACGAACAAGGTAGTGATATCGAAGTTGTTATCTCAGGTGGTAATGGCGGTACCGTTATTATAGAGGCTGCCAAAGTTTCTGGTTACGGTTCACAACAACATCAGAACCAGGGAGATCTAGGCTAATGAGACTTATTAAAGAACTTACAGAAGAAATTCAATATATTCAAGAAGAAAAAAATGGCAAGAAGACCCTATATATTGAGGGTGTGTTCTTACAGTCTAATCTTAAAAACCGCAATGGTCGTGTATATCCTAAAGAGGTTATGCAAAAGGAAGTTGCACGTTACACTGCAGAGCAAATTGATAAGAAAAGAGCTCTCGGTGAACTAGGTCACCCGGAAGGTCCAACTCTTAATTTGGATCGTGTGTCCCACATGATTACATCACTTAAAGAAAGTGGTGATAATTACATTGGTAGAGCTAAAGTTTTGGATACACCAATGGGTAAAATTGCATCTAATCTTATTGAAGCAGGTGCACAATTAGGCGTTAGTTCAAGAGGACTTGGCTCAATTAAAGAAAAAGACGGAATCAACGAGGTTCAGGATGACTTTGTTCTTGCTACTGCGGCGGATATTGTTGCTGACCCATCAGCACCAGATGCTTATGTAGAAGGTATTATGGAATCTCGTGAATGGGTAATGGTTGATGGTGTATGGCAAGCTCGTGAAATAGAGCAGGCACAAGCATATATCAAATCTACGCCTCGGCATGAACTAGAAGAAGCTAAACTAAATGTTTTTAACTCCTTCTTAAATAAGTTGTCCAAAATCTAAAAAAGTATAAATAATTTAGACATTAATAAAACTCTATTAGGAGAAAAACAAATGGCTGTAGAAAGCAAAATCAGAGAGCTTCTTGCTAAGAGCCGCGAAGTAGAAGCGGAACTTACTGAAGAAGCTAATGAACTAGACGAGGCAGCTGCTTCTCGCCCACTCGATAAGAGTCAGGGAGACGCATCAATGCCTGCTCAAGGTTCATCTAACTCTAGTCCTGAAATGGTTGACCTTTCAGGCACTGGTGACAAGAATGGTGGTCTTACTGCTGAAATCGGTAAAGCCGCTATTGGAAAACAAGGAACTGCTACTGCTCCTGCTACTACTGGCGCTGGTCAAGCCCCTAATTTTGAAGGCGGCACAGATACAGCATCTGTTGTAAATCAACCTACATCTCAGGGTGTGCGTGAGGACGAAGAAGTCTCTGACGAAGAAACACTTTTCGATGGTGACATTGAAGGTTTGTTCGGTGACGAAGATGGTCTTTCCGAAGAATTTAAAGTAAAAGCTGCCTCATTGTTTGAAGCTGTTGTCACTGCTCGCGTATCTGCTGAAGTAGAAGAAATTGAAAAAGAACTGGCTGAAGAAGCCCGTATCGCTCAGGAAACATTGAAAGAAGAAATGGTCGAAAAAATTGACGGCTATCTCTCATACGTTGCTGAGAATTGGATGAAAGAGAATGAACTTGCTGTTGAGCATGGTCTTCGCACAGAAATTACCGAAGACTTTATCAAGGGTATGCAAACTCTCTTTTCCGAGCATTACATCGAAGTGCCTACTGAAAAGTATGATGTGCTAGGTGAAATGCAAGCCGAAATTGATTCACTCAAGTCTAAACTTGACGAGTCTATTGAGGATAAAGTTGCAATGGTAGCAGAAAAAACAGACCTCCTGCGTAGTAAAATAATTGCTGAATCTACAACGGATCTTACTGTAACCGAAGCAGAAAAACTTGCTAAACTGGTTGAGGACGTAGAGTTTGATAATCAGGACTTGTTTGCTGAGAAAGTAGCTGTCATTAAGGAAAACTATTTCCCTAAAGTAAGAGCTACTGACGATGACAAAATGGACGATACTGTGGCTGAGGAAATGGTCGATGGCAATTCGCCAATGAGCATTTATGCCAACGCTATTTCAAAAGCAGTTAAAAAGTAATTTTTTATAAATAATATATAACCAACTAAACAGAGGAAACAAAAATGTATCTCTCAGAAGAACTTCAAAAGAAGTGGGAACCAGTCCTGGAGCACCCAGAATTGGGTTCCATTAAAGACCCGCACAAACGTGCTGTTACTACTGTTGTTCTCGAAAACCAAGAGAAAGCCATTCGCGAAGAGCGTCAGGCTGTTTTCGAAGCAACACATGAAAACAAAACAGGTGCAGGCATTGACAACTACGATCCAGTATTGATATCTCTAGTGAGAAGAGCTATGCCTAACTTGGTCGCGTATGACTTAGTAGGCGTTCAGCCAATGACTGGACCTACAGGTTTAATATTTGCTATGAGAAGCAGATATACAAACCAAACTGGAACCGAGGCTTTCTATAACGAAGCCGACACTGAACATTCAACAGTGGTTGCTGGTTCTGGAAACAACACATTAGGAAATGCACAAGACGGTACTCAACCATCTGGTAACAGTACTTCTTATAACTTTGCAGCTGGTATGGAAACATCTCAGGCTGAAGGTTTAGGATCTACTGCTAATGTTGGATTTGCTGAAATGGCTTTCTCAATTGAGAAGATCAGTGTTGAAGCAAAATCAAGAGCTCTAAAAGCTGAGTACTCTATGGAATTAGCACAAGACTTAAAAGCAATTCATGGTCTTGACGCTGAGACTGAATTAGCAAACATTCTTTCAACTGAAATCTTAGCAGAGATCAACAGAGAGATTGTCAGAACAGTTAACCTAGTTGCTGTTACTGGTGCTCAACAAAATACATCCGCTGCTGGAACATTCGATTTAGATATCGATTCCAACGGAAGATGGATGGTTGAGAAATTCAAAGGTCTTATGTTCCAAATCGAAAGAGAAGCTAATGAGATCGCAAGAGGAACAAGAAGAGGAAAAGGTAACATCATGTTATGTTCATCCGACGTCGCTTCAGCTCTTCAAATGGCTGGTGTATTAGATTATACTCCTGCTTTAAACTCTAACAATCTACAAGTTGATGATACTGGCTCTACTTTTGCTGGTGTTCTTAACGGAAGAATCAGAGTATTCATTGACCCTTATTTCGCACCTACAAGTGGTATCCACTACATGACAGTTGGTTATAAAGGTTCTAGCGCATTTGACGCTGGTTTATTCTACTGCCCATACGTACCATTACAAATGGTTAGAGCAGTTGGTGAAGATACATTCCAACCAAAAATTGGTTTCAAAACTCGTTACGGCGTAGTTGAGAATCCTTTTGCGAGAGGAACTACAGCTTTATCAGCAACTGGTGCATTAGATGACAATGCTAACAAATACTACAGAAGAGTATTAGTTAAAAACATTATGTAATCTCTGATTACTAGTTTTAAAAGAGCCCCTTGTGGGCTCTTTTTTTTTGTTGACTTTTAATAACATTTGTTGTATAAATAATAGTACGTTCATCTTAACTAGTTAAGACGGAAGTAAGAAACCTGAAAACCTCTCACATTCGTGGGGATAGCAAGTAGGCACTCAGCCGAACGAGACCGAAAGTTTCCGAAGGAACGCTATGAGAAGGGTGTATGGATTTATCCATATGTACGAAATCGATTAGACTACCGGAGGTAAATATGTTTTGCTACAGAGGTATAAAACACAATAAGGAAGACCTTAAGAAGCAAGCTACCAAGAAGTCCAAAGAAAGTGATACTGTCACTTACAGAGGAATTACTGGCAAAGTAGCAGCTTAAGTATCCTAGAGGGGGGCAAATTTGCCCCTCTCTTTTTTTCTAATAACTGTTGACTTCAAATCAACTATTTGGTATAATAGTTGTATGTTAAGGAGAAATAAAACGACAAAATTTAATAAAGAAGACTTTACTTGGGATGGAATGTATCTAATGTACAGAGGCCGTCATAACAATTCAATCGACATGGATGTTGCACATCCAAACTGTCACCCATCATGGAAGGGTTTACCTGAACCAGCTTTCATTGCTAGATTCAAATACGGTTATAAGCCATACAAAACTTGGATTAACTTCCTAGTTAAGAATAGTATTAATGTTGAAGAGTATCTACAGTTAGCTGAAGATATACACCCAAGAGGTGCAATGAAACATTTTGGTTACACTGGAAAATAACTGTTGACTTCAAATCAATAGTTTAGTATAATAGTTGTATATTAAGTAAGGAGAGAAATATGGAATACAAAGAATGGGATCAATTATCAGAGAAAGAGCAACTGCTTCAGTATATCTCTGACGAGCACAAAAGTGCTTATGGGTTCAGGCCTAGAGGTTCATATGACCACTTAACTGTGGTAGAGCTCAGAGCTGAGCTTACTCATCTTAATGAGGAAGCTAACCGCATCTATGAAGAAGAGCAAGCACATGCAAAACATTGTGCAGCTGAGTATGAAGATCATATTCAAACTCTAATTGATCTTGGTGCATCTAATAGACAAGTGGCTCTATGGTGGGACCTTGATGGAGATAAGTATTTCTCATTTGAGTATCCAGATATTGAGCATTATGTTTGGAATCAGGGATTCTTATTCACTGATGAGGGTAGAGCTCTTGTTAATGAGCTTACAGAACTTCTTAAAGATTCTGAAGAAGAAATGTATAGGAAGTATCTAGTAGCATGAGTAATATAAATGAAAGACACGGCGGACCTTATGATAGAGGTAATGCTGATAGTTATTATAGACGTCCATTCACTCCACACTTTTATAAAGGCGATACTTATAACAGCGACATAGTCGAACTAAAAGATATGTGTGTAAAAGAGATAGCTGAATATACAAAAGGTTTCAATGATAACGAAGCTAGTGCCATGTATAAGGAATACGACTAATGATAAAAGTTTATCAAGAGACTACAGATTGGGGTGACACTAAAGTTGCTAACGGTATCTATCATATAGATGGCAACGGTCATTTAGTTCAACATAACGATAAGAAATTCAAAACACCTATCAAAGGATTCAGCAAAGCTCGCAGAACATTTAAAAAGCTATATGAATATTAGCTGTTGACCTATTGATCCGTATGTAGTATAATTGGTTAGTACAATAAAGTACAGACATACACATACACACAGGAGAAAATATGTCACAAGCAAAATCTGGGTACGAGATACGTGCCGACTTACTAAGTATGGCTCAGTCTATACTAATCGAAAACTTACAAAGGAAAAATGATGCGGTCTATCTGCACAATGATAATTTTCCTAATGATAAGAAACCTTTGGTTACTAAATCAATCGACGCACAGGATATTATTGCTGTGGCAGGCGAATTGAATGAGTTTGTAAACGAGAAGTAAACTTAACCTGCTCGTAGCTCAATTGGATAGAGCATTAGCCTTCTAAGCTAAGGGTTGTAGGTTCAAGTCCTACCGAGCAGGCCAAATTAAATTTATGCGTTGACTTTATATGCATAATAAAGGAAGATAAATACTGTTATGGCCGGAACACAACCAACAAATAATAACTTCCTATCACAAGTAGGTGCTAAGTTTGTCATCAAGAAGATGCCAAATGTAAACTACTTTATTCAAAATGTCTCACTCCCATCAGTGGATGTAGGACAGGTAGAAGTTGCAACTCCTTTCAGTAACAGGATTAAAATGCCAGGTGACTTGGTCACGTATGGTGATTTAGTAATATCGTTTAGAGTTGATGAGGACTTGAATAATTATAATGAGCTATATAATTGGATCCTTTCCATGACAAGAGTAGAAGATTTCGAGAAAAGTACTGCTTGGACCAATGAACAAAGTCCAGGAAGTGATGAAAGAGTGTTCAGTGATGCTTCGTTAATATTATTAAACAGTGCCATGAATACAAATAAGGAAATACAATTCACAGACGTATATCCTGCCTCACTTTCAGACTTGCCGTTCACTACACAAGCAGCTGATATCGATTATATTGAATGTACAGCAACTTTTAGATATAGGGCTTTTAAAATAAATTAATGAATATTAAAGAATTTTTGGATGCTGCGAGAGCAGGCATCGTTACGGTGACGTTTAAAAAAATTAACAGTGATGAGATAAGGGTAATGCCTTGTACATTAAATGTTGATATACTTAAACAAAATGATATTTCAACGAAAGTAGAAAGCATTAGAGAAGACTCTGATCATCTAGTATGTTGGGCAATGGATAAAAAGGCTTGGAGATCATTCCGAGTCAATACAGTTATAGAATGGTATGCAGGTGAACCAAAAGAAGAAGTTAGCGATAAAAGAAGCGATAGTTGATACAGCAATAGGGACTGCCATTATGGCTCCTCTTAATTTTGTTATTATTTCTATCTGTTTTTCGTTGTCTTTTAATGCGTTACAGACTACAATAGCCTGTACAAGTGTGTTGTTTTTTATTGCAGTAGCAAGGAAAGCAACGGTTAGATTATATTTTGAGAAACACAATGACGTTAGAAGAAATACAAGCACAGTGGAGTAAAGACGCTCCAGTTGATAGAACAGACTTAGCTTCAGAGGCTAGTAGAATACCTCAGATGCATTCTAAGTACTTTAAAATATTCTCTGTAGAGAGACTATTATTAAGAAAACTAGAACAAGAATCTAAGCAACTATGGAAAGATCTTTGGGAATACTATCAAGGAAACTTTGACTATGAAGAGTTGAAGGGTAGAGGATGGGATCAAATTAATCAAAGAATTCTCAAAAGTGATCTTAACATCTACATTGATTCTAACCAAAATTGGATTGACAATAATCTTAAGGTAGCCTATCAAAAAGAAAAAGTGGACTTCTTAGAAGCCATAATTAAATCACTTAACAATAGAGGGTTCAATATCAACGCAGCTATTCAATGGGAGAAGTTTAAAGTTGGAATCTAATGGAAACATTAATAGTTAAAAAAGTAAACGAAGTTTACATGGAAGTAGATTGTGATGGTGGCTCTTGTTGGGAGCTACAGGATTACTTTACCTTCACAGTTCCTGGCGCTACTTTTATGCCATCAGTTAGAAATAAATTCTGGGATGGCAAAATAAGACTATTCAATCCTCAAACTAAAAAAATGTATGCTGGACTTTTACATCACGTACAAAAGTTTTGTGATGAGAGAGATTACAACTTAGTAGTTGATCCAGCTTATACTGATCAAGAGTTTAGTATAGCAGAAGCTAAAGACCACATTAAGAAGTTAGGATTACCTTTTGAAGTTAGAGATTATCAATTAGATGCATTTGCACATGCAATGAAGAAGAAAAGATCACTAATGTTATCTCCAACAGCCAGTGGTAAGTCTCTTATCATATATCTTATAGCATCGTACATAAGAAAGAGAACATTAATTATTGTTCCGACTATATCCTTAGTACAACAAATGGCCGGAGACTTCAAGTCATATGGATATCAAGCTGAGCCGCATTGCATAACAGCAGGTGTAGATAAAGAGACAAATAACTTACTTACTATTAGTACATGGCAATCTATTCATAGGATGCCTAAGAAGTGGTTTGAGCAATTTGATTTAGTTATTGGAGACGAAGCCCATTTATTTAAGAGTAAAAGTTTGACTTCAATAATGACTAAGACTGTAGGTACAGAATATAAATTTGGGTTTACAGGAACACTAGATGGCACTACAACACATAAATTAGTATTAGAAGGGTTGTTTGGTCCAGTAGAAAAAGTAACCACTACAGATGAACTGATAAAGAAGGGTACGTTAGCTGAATTTAATGTTAAGTGTTTAGAGCTTCAGTATCCAGATGAAATAAAAAAGATACATTCAAAAGATAAATACCAAGACGAAGTAGATTTTTTAGTTAGGAATGAGTCTCGTAATAGGTTCTTAAAAAATTTAACACTAAGTCTGCAAGGTAATACTTTAGTACTATACCAATTTGTAGAGAAGCATGGTAAACCCTTGCATGTAGAAATACAAAATGCAATTGCATCATCAGTTGAGAAAGATCGTCCATTATTTTTTGTATCAGGAGAAGTAGATGGAAAGGCAAGAGAAGATATAAGAGGCTTAGTAGAACAACACGACAATGCTATTATTGTTGCCAGCTTTGGAACTTTTAGTACAGGTGTAAATATTAAAAGGCTACACAATATTGTATTCGCTTCTCCAAGTAAATCTAGGATAAGAGTATTACAGAGTATTGGTAGAGGATTGAGAAAAGGCGATAACAAAGAAAGCGCTACATTATTTGACATCGCAGACAATCTTGCATGGAAGTCTAAAATGAACTTCACGCTTCAACATTTTGCAGAAAGAATTAAGATGTACAATGAAGAGAAGTTTAAATATAAAATATACAAAGTAGCATTAAAAGTATGACAGCAAAAGATAACATAGCTACAATAAAATTAACTTCAGGCGAAGAACTATTATCTATAGTTGAAAAAGGTAAAAATCCATTACAGTTAAAATTAATACGTCCTGTATTAATTCACAAACAAAATACAATGGCAGGACCAGTTTTATCTGTTTCACATTGGTTAATGTTTACAGAAGACAATGAAATCACTATAGATCGCAAGAATATCGTTGCCTTAAAATACGGAATAGAGGACAATGCTATTAATCATTATTTGAAGTTCACCCGTAATAGAGGTGATTTTTTAAACTTTAAAAGCCCTCAGATAGAGGAACTTTTGAAACAACTAGGAGAGAAGGTATCGCATGTTGAAGAAGAGTACTATGACGATGATGTACAACTTGATGTTGCAAACACCACTATACACTAATGCCAAGAGCTAAATCAATACATTACGTAGATAATAAAAAATTATATGCAGAGATGGTTATATACCTTGATGCAGTAAAAGAAGCAGAAGAATCTGATTCAGATAGACCAAGAGTACCAGAGTACATTGGTGAATGTCTGTTAAAGATATCTACAAGGTTGTCTACAAAACCAAACTTTATAAACTACACTTACAGAGATGAAATGATAAGTGATGGTATTGAGAATTGTATCAACTATATTGGAAACTTTAACCCTGAAAAGTCAAGTAATCCATTTGCATACTTTACTCAAATTATATACTATGCATTCCTTAGAAGAATTCAGAGAGAAAAAAAGCAGTTATACATTAAGCACAAATCGTTAGAGAGAAGTGTTATATTTGATGAGCTTGCAACAACAGATGGCAATCAGGAACAGGGTGATCAAGGTGCTTACATTAATCTTGACACTCCTTATATGAATGACTTTGTAGCTAACTTTGAAGCTAAAGAAGAAGAAAAGAAACAAGCAAGGAAAAAGAAGAAAGGACTTGAAAATTTTGTTGAGGAAGATAAGGTAGAGGATGATAAATGAAGATAGCTTTAATAACAGATCAGCACTTTGGAGCAAGGAATGACTCTAAGAGAGTACATGATCACTTCCAAAAGTTTTATGACAATGTATTCTTTCCTG
>Ga0181395_1001067_pt1 | contig 11361 bp, 13 predicted proteins | sample 18SPOviralmetaG_FD_130124 | JGI IMG/M metagenome (GOLD analysis project Ga0181395, IMG submission 130124) | Marine viral communities from the oligotrophic San Pedro Time Series (SPOT) site, San Pedro Channel, CA, USA - 18 SPOT_SRF_2010-12-16 | ecosystem: Environmental > Aquatic > Marine > Strait...
GTAAATAATACCAAAAAGGGTTAATATATTACTTAATAGTTCTTTTTTTTGTTATGGCTGTAAAAGGTGATGTAGGCAAACTAATGTTTGAAAATGCTGGCGGTACAGAAGCCAATATTGGTGAACTTAGATCCTGGTCTTTATCTGTCACTAAAGATACTCAAGAAACAACCGCAATGGGTGCAACTTCAAAGACTTTTATCGGTGGTTTAATAAGTGGTGAAGGTTCAGCAGAACTTTTATATGATGCCAGTGGTAACTCAGACTACCAAGCTTTTATTGACGATGTATTCACAACAGGAGATGCTGGTGACGCATTATTTGAGTTATTCCCTGATTCAGCTACAGCTTCTAAAAAGATAGGATTTGCTGGAATAATTACTGGTGCTGAATATGGTGCAACGCTTGGAGAGATTCAAGTAGTGAATATCTCATTCATAACAAACGGTGCAATAACTTCAGCTATATAGTACATTTTAAATAACAACCCCAATTCAATATGGCGACAAAAAGAAACGTAGACCTTATCACTGAAGCTTTTAGTGATGTGATGACAGCTAGAAGGAAATATGAACTTAAAAATCCTAATGGCGAAATATTAAAAGAAATATTCTTCCCACCACTTACGAGGTTTGATAGAAAGCAAGCCCAAGCTGCTGCTGGTACAGATGATGCTTTAACAATATCTACCAGGCTTCTTTGTCAACTTGCAGAGAATGAAGATGGTACAAAAGCTTTCGCTTCTGCTGATGCTGAAAACCTACAAAGATTCCTTCCAGAAAGTGTTTTAAACGACCTTGAATTATTTATGATGGATATCCAGGTTGATATCAATACAGCAAAAAACGAATAAGGCGAGATAACTGGTTAAACTTTGAGTTTTTTCTCGCATCAGAACTAGGAAAATCTGTACAAGAACTAAGAAAATCTATGACTGAAGAGGAGTTAATATATTGGGCTGGATATTATGAAGTTAAAAATGAAAGAGAAAAACAAGAAATGAATCGTCAAAAGGCAAAATCAAGGTAGAATATAATAAAGGTTATTTGTATTTGTGGCACAATCGACAGTTAAGTTAATAGTTGATGCTCAAAATGCAATCTCTCCATTAAAGAGAGTAAATGAACAGACCAAAGCTTTAAGCAGTAGTACAGATAAATTAAAAGGCAGATTAGATAGAAGCAATAGGTCTTTAAAAAATACTGGAAGATCGGCAAAAACAGCAAGTGCAGGTGTTGGAGGTTTAGTTGGTGCTTTAAAACCATTACTTGCGGCATTGGCTGTTGTTGGAACTGCAAGGTTTATTTTTTTTAAGACTGCTGAATTAGAAACTCAAAGAAAAAGTCTTGAACAACTAACTGGCTCTATTGAAGATACAAATAAAATAATAAAAGAATTGCAAGATTTTGGTGCTGTTACACCATTTACCAGTAGTGAATTAATAGAACAAACAAAAAGATTAAAAGCTTTTGGTTTTGAAACTGAAGAGTTGGTTGATACAACAAAAAGGCTTTCAGATGTGGCTGGTGCTACTGGTGCTGACCTTACAGGTATTGCCACAGCCTTCGGTCAGATAAGAGCAAAGGGTAAATTACAACAAGAAGAAAATCTTCAATTATTGGAAAGAGGAGTCAATATAACTGACGAACTTAAAAAAATTACAAAACTGCAAGGGGATGAATTTGAATCTGCAATGCGGAAAGGGGAAATCGGTGCTGATTTAGTTAATCAAGCATTAATAAATTTAACTAGCCAAGGAGCCATCTTTGCTGGAGGTGCAACTGCACAGGCAGATACTTTAAATGGAAAATTATCAACCTTACAAGATACGATTGACACTCTTGCACGAACAATAGGTGAGGATCTTTCTGAAGAAATTAAAGGGGTTATTGATATAGCTATTGCTGGTGTAAAAGAAATAAATAAACTAATAGAAAGAATCGGTGTTGCTAATAAAGTTGGCAGAATTAATCTTGCTAATATTGCGATGGAGGCTAGAGGAGAAGCAAGGCAACAAGTAAGACAAGAAAAAGGATTTTTTGCACCGTTAACAGGGGAAGGCCGTGAAAGAGAAAAAGAGTTATTTGAAGAAATAAAAGCAAGGAAAATAGAAGAAGCATTAACAACAAAAGAATTAACAAAACAAAAGGATACACAAGATAAAATAAAAGAAAGTGTAACGGCATCAAAAAATGAAGCTGCAATAATTAATGAAAAGACAGAATTATTAAATGAGTCTTTGGGTCAAACAAATACTGCTGTAAATACTATTAATAATGGTTCAAAAGAAATAACAGAAAATGTTAAAAAAGTTAAAAGTGAAACAGATCAACTAAAAAATGAATTTGCTGAGATAGGTGAAACGATTGGCAGTCAAATTACTGATGCCTTAGTTGGTGCGATAAATGGTACAAAATCATTAGGAGAATCAGCAAGAAATGTTTTGAATGACCTCGCAAATTCTATTCTAAAGTCAGGTATAAATTCTCTTTTAGGTGGTGTTTTTGGAGGAACGAAAATTGGTGGGTTTCTTGGTTTTGCAAATGGAGGCAATCCACCAGTAGGCAGGGCTTCTATTGTTGGAGAAAAAGGGCCAGAGCTTTTTGTTCCTCGTTCTGCTGGTACTATTATTCCTAACAATGCAATCGGTGGTGGTGGTGTGACAAATATGGTTACAATTAATGTAGACGCAACAGGTAGTGCCGTGGAAGGTAATGAAGAAGAGGCCAATGAATTTGGTAGCTTATTAGCTGTAGCAATTCAAGGTGAATTAGTAAAACAACAACGCCCTGGTGGAATTCTTTCTAATACAAGATAAATGGCAACTTTCCCATCAATCACGCCCACATATTCAGGCTTTAGAAAAACAAATCAACCTAATACACGCACTACTCAATTTGGTGATGGATACCAGCAGCGTGTTCAATTTGGATTGAATCAAAATCCTAAAGTATATAGTTTAACTTTTAATGTAAGTGAAACAGATTCAGATACAATAGAAACCTTTCTTGATGCAAGGGCAGAAGATCAGGATAGTTTTACTTTTACGCCCACAGCCGAAGCATCTTCAAGTAAATTTATTTGTAAAAGTTGGACAAAATCTATTCCATATAATAATAGAGCTATTATTAACGCAACATTTGAAGAGGTATTTGAACCCTAATGGCAGTACCAGTTTCACAATTACAATCAATAAATCCTGGTGCAATTATTGAATTGTTTACACTAACACTTGATTCAACATTACATGGATCATCTACTGTTTATAGATTTCATAATGGTGCGAATCAAAATTCAAATGGTGAGGTGGTTTGGGCTGGTAATACATATCAAAGATTTCCAATAAAATGTGAAGGTTTTACGTTTAATGGAACTGGAACTCTACCAAGACCAACGGTAACGATAAGTAATATTCTTGGAACGATTTCTACGATTTTAGCTGATGTAAACCAAACAACTTCTGGTAATGATTTAACTGGTGCAAAACTTACAAGAATAAGAACTCTTGGGCGGTTTCTTGATGCCGCAAATTTTGCTAGTGGTTCTAATCCTACAGCAGATTCTTCAGCAGAATTTCCTCAAGAAATATACTTTTTAGATAGAAAAATAACTGAAAATAGAGATATTGTTCAATGGGAAGCCATTTCTGCACTTGATCTTGTAAATGTAAAATTACCAAAAAGAATTGCTACAAGAGACATTTTCCCTGGTATTGGTACTTTTAAATAATGACTTGGAAAGATTTTGCCATAGAACACGCTAAAAAAGATGCACCAAATGAAGCTTGTGGTTTAGTTGGTATATATAAAGGAAAAGAAAAATATTATCCTTGTAAAAATCTTGCTGATGATTTAGGTGAACAATTTATAATATGTCCTGATGCATGGGCAGATGCAGAAGATGAAGCAGAAATTGTAGCTGTTTTTCATAGCCATCCAAACGTACCACCAACAGCTAGTCAAGCAGATTTGGCATCCTGTGAATATTTAGATTTACCTTTTTATATTGTTACTCCAGAAACAGAACAATGGAATTATTACGAACCATCAGGATATAAAAAAGGATTAATTGGTAGAGAATGGAAGTGGAATATTCAAGACTGCTGGAGTTTAATCGAAGATTGGTTTCAAGAAAAACAAAATGTAAAAATACACCATTGGCCTAGACCAAAAAGTCCAAAAGAATTTAGTAAAAATCCATTATTTGAAGATGCTTTACCTAAATTAGGTTTTGTTGAACTAGAAAATACGATAGATTTAGAAAAAGGAGATGTTTTGTTGATGGATACAACTAATACAGGAAAACTAGATCATGTTGCTTTATACATAGGAGATCAAACAATTCTTCATCATTGTGTGAAAAGACTTAGTTGCAGAGAAACTTTTGATCAAAAATATATAGAATGGACAAAGAAGAAATATCGTTATGCTTAATAAAATAAAATTATATGGAAGAGTAGCTCGTTTTATAGGAGAACGTAGTTTTGAAGCGGAAGTAACAACACCAGCACAGGCAATAAGATTTTTATTAGCAAATTTTCCAAAATTAGAAAAACATATGATGGAACAGAATTATTGTGTAAAAATTGGTAATTATGATATTGATAGTTCAGAACTAGAACATCCTGTAGGAAAACAAGAAATAAAAATTATTCCTGTCGTAACAGGTTCTAGAGGTCTTACTAAAGTTCTTATTGGTGCTGTTATTGTAGGTGCTGTTATAGCAACAGGTGGTGTTGGTGCTATTGGTTTAGCTGGTGGTACAGGTTTTTTAGGCGTTGCTGGTAATATTGGTGTTTATATGGCATTATCTGGTGCTGCTGAAATGTTAACCCCAGTACCAAAACCGCCTGGGGTTTCAGATGATCCACAGTCTGTAAACTTTTCATTTAATGGTGTACAAAATACAAGCAGGGCTGGTGCACCAATACCTGTTGTTTATGGCGAGATATTTACAGGGTCACTTGTTGTATCTGCTGGTATAGATACTGTTCAACTAGAGGGGTAAAACTTTATGGGAAGTATGAGGTTTGATGGGGATCTCGCTGATTTTAGAAATTCTGGGGGGCCGTTTAGTAATCATCCAGGTTTACAAGCATTACCATTAGATGCGTTATCTAGTAAGCAGCACGTAACAATTGTGGATGCACTGGCAGAAGGTGAGATAGAGGGCTTTCCATCTGCTGCTGGACTTACACAAGGCACAACCGCATATAACAATGCAGCATTAAAGGATATTTTTTTAGGAAAAACACCAATATTAAGATCAACAGCAGATCCTAATAACCTACAAGATATAGACTTTAATTTTAAAAATATTAAATTTAACCCTCGATTTGGCACTGCAAATCAAACTTTTATTCCTGGTATATCAGATATTGAATCGGAAAATGGTGTAAATGTACAAGTTGAAAAAGCAACACCTGTAACAAGAACTATAAGCAATTCTAATATTGATGCTGTAAGGATTACATTAAGATTTACTGCTTTGACAGAAGTAAATGATGAAGGACAGACATTAGGAAGAACAGTAGATTTGACGATAAAAATCACTGATAATAATGGTACTGTTACAACTCCAATTACAGATAGAGTACATGGCAGAAGTTTTAATGCTTACAATAGAGATTACAGACTTAACATTGCATCGGGTACAGCTTTTCCTATATCTGTAACGGTAACAAGAGTTAGTGATGACTCAAGTTCAAGTCGTATAAGGGATGATTTTTTTTGGTCTTCATTTACAGAAATAATAGATGAACAACGTGCATATCCAAATATTGCTCATGTCGCATTACGCTTCGATGCAGAAGCCTTCTCAAATATCCCTGCGAGGATGTTTAAAATCCGTGGGACAAAGATAAAAATCCCACATAATGCTACTGTAGAATCCTCAACTGGTCGGATAACATATAGCGGAACTTTTAATGGAACTCTTACTACCGCTACACACTGGACAACTGACCCAGCTTGGATTTTATTTGATCTTTTAACAAATACTAGATATGGATTAGGTGATCATATTACAGAAAGCCAACTTGATAAATTTGCCTTTTTTAGTGCTTCTCAATATTGTTCAGGATTAGTAGATAATGGTGACGGTGGTACAGAACCACGTTTCTCTTGCAATACCGTTTTACAGAAAAGAGAAGATGCATATGCAACGATCAACGCTTTAAGTTCAGTCATGCGTGGTATGACCTTTTGGAGTGCTGGAGCTTTAAGTTTATCCATTGATCAACCAACAGATCCAAGTTACTTATTCAATTTATCTAACGTATCAACAGCAGGGTTTTCTTATCAAGGTACAAGTTTAAAAACAAGATCAACAGTTGTTTCTGTTTCTTATTTTGATATGGAAAATCAAGTTTTAGATTATGAAACAGTGGAAGATGCAACTGCTGTTACTAAATATGGGCGTATAGAAAAAAAAGTTACTGGTTTTGGTTGTAGCTCAAGAAATCAAGCAAGAAGAATTGGTAGATTTATTTTATTTGAAGAACAAAATTCTACTGAAACTGTTAGTTTTGCAACTGGTTTATCAGAAGGTGTGGTTGTAAGACCTGGTCAGGTGATAGAAATAAGTGATCCTGTTAGGGCTGGTAAAAGAAGAGGTGGAAGAATAAATGCAGCAACAACCACTGCCATAACAGTAGATGATACAGCAGCAACAGATTTAGATTCTACAAATAATCCAACATTATCTGTAGTTTTATCAGATGGTACAGTTGAAAGTAGGTCAGTATCAGGAATATCTGGGGCAGTAGTAACTGTTTCTTCTGCTTTTTCTTCCGCACCAAATGTTAATAGTGTTTGGATTTTACAAAATGACACCTTACAAACATCAACATGGAGGGTCATTAGTGTTAGTGAAACTGAAGGCCAATATGCAGTAGTAGCCACAACATATAATTCAGGTAAATTTGCATTTATTGAAGATGGGACATCAATTCCAGTAAGAAAAGTTACAACCTTAGTTGATTTATTAGACCCACCAAGTAACTTAGCAGCACAAGAAGAATTTTATGTTGAAGAAAATAAAGCAAAAAATAAAATATTAATTACTTATGAATCAGTTTTAGGTGCTACTTCTTATCAAATTGACTATAGAAAAGATGGAGAAAATTATTCAACTGTAAATACAAGGAGTAATGACTTCACAATATTTGATGCTGATGCTGGTGTTTATGACATAAGGGTATCTACAAAAAATGCACTTTTAGAAGTTTCACCAGAACCTACAGTTATTCAGTTTACAACTATTGGAAAAACTGCAATCCCAGCAGATGTGCAGAATTTAAAAATAGAACCGTTATCAGATCAGTTCGTACGACTACGTTTTGATCAATCAACAGATGCTGATGTGATCCATGGAGGCAACGTGGCAGTCAGAAGTTCTAACCTTACAACAGGTGCAACTTTTACAAATTCAGTTGACGTAATCCCAGAACTGCCAGGAAGCGTCAGCGAGTCGATCGTTCCAAATATTGTAAATGGTACTTACATACTAAAATTTAAAGACGATGGGGGGCGTTTAAGTTCTGGAGAAGCAAAAGTTGTTCTTATTTCAACAAGCCCTGATATATTTCCTAAATTAACAGTTTTAGAAGATAGAGAAGATAATGACAGTCCACCTTTTGCCGGTGCTAAAGTTGATACCAGTTTTGATTCTTCATTAAATGGTTTGATTCTAGGTGGAGGTGTATTATTAGATTCAATTACTGATTTTGATCAAATATCAAATTTTGATGATTTAGGAACTATAACTGCAACAACTGGCAGTTACGCTTTTGCAAATACTCTAGATTTAGGTGGAAAACAGCCTTTAAATTTGCGAAGACATTTTGTAACTCAGGGTTTTTATCCTAATGATTTATTTGATGATAGGACAGCTTTGGTCGATTTTTGGACAGATTTTGACGGAGCTACTGCTGTTAATGTGAACGCAACATTATTAGTTGCAACTACTGATAGTGATCCTGATACCTCAACCGCTGGAACGTATGCAATATCAGGTACAACCATAACCATCACTAAATCATCTCATGGTTATTCTGTTGGTAGTTTTGTAGCTGTTGACTTTACCTCTGGAACAGGTGTTGATGGTGATTATGAAATTAAAACAGTACCAAATGGAGATACTTTTACGTTAACTTCTGCAACATCACTTTCTACAAGTGGTAATTGTACATTTAGTGCAGAATTTTCTGACTTTAACCCATTTGTAAATGGAACTTATGTAGCAAGAGGATTTAAATTTAGAGCAGATTTAAAATCAAGCGACCCTGCACAATCCATAGAAATAGACCAGTTAGGATATACAGCAGAATTAAGTAGTAGAACAGAAACAAGTCTTGGAAATGCAGGGGCTACAAATGGACTTATTGCATCAGGTACATCTAGCAAGACAGTTAATTTTACCCAAAGTTTCTTTACAGGTCAGTCAGGCACTAGCATTGCAGCAAATTCAGTATTACCATCAATAGGAATTACAATAGAAAATGCACAGTCAGGTGATTTCTTTGCCTTGTCTTCTATCAGTTCGACAGGTTTTGTTATAGATATTAAGAATGGATCTAGCTTTGTTAATAGAAATTTCAAATACGCTGCAACAGGATTCGGTCGAGGTAGTTAAAAAATGTCTATTAAGATATACTTAAAAGAAAAAGTGAGTTAAGTAATGGCTACACATGATTATGTAATAGATAACTCCACCGGAGCTAACGTCAGGGCTGACCTTAACCTAGTATTACAAGCAATATTATCTAATAACAGTAGTTCTTCAGCACCTAGTACAACAGCAGCCTATATGTGGTGGGCTGATACTTCAAATGGAATATTAAAGATAAGAAACTCAGCAAACAACGCATGGGTAGAACTTTTACAGTTAGATGGTACGTTAACTCTTGAAGACGGCTCTGCAAGTACCCCAGGACTAGCGTTTAGAGATGATTTAAACACAGGTATTTTTAGTTCTGCTGCTGATACTTTTAACGTGGCAACTGCTGGTGTTGAGAGGATAGAGCTAGGAGCTACAACAATATTTAATGAAGATGGTGCTGATGTAGATTTTAGGATTGAAGGAGATACAAATGCTAATTTATTTTATGTAAATGCAGGTACTAATTTTATTGGTATAGGAACTGCTTCCCCTCAACAAATTTTTCATGTATATCATGCAACTGATAATGGTTTAGCTCTTTTTGAATCTGGTGATGCAAACTGTAGAATTGATTTAAAAGATAATGGCGGACAAGTTTCGATTGAAGGTATAGGCAATGAGTTAAGGTTTGGAACTTCAAGTAGTAATACTGAACGTATGCGTATAGATTCGTCTGGGAATTTACTTCATGGATTTACTGCTAATGAAAATACTACTGGTAACTCAGGAACAAAACTAATAACTGCTGGTGATTTACAAATAGACGGAGATCAAAAAGCTTTAGTCTTTAGAGCAGCAGCTAGTACTGCTCAAAAACAGAGTGGTATTCAATGGTGGAACGAAACTGGTGCTGGGGTTCAATGTGCAATTTTTGGTATTCGTGAAGCTGTTAGTGAAGCCCCAGGTGCTTTAGCTTTTTACACAAGTAATGACGTAGATACATCTGCTAATAATGGTGAAGGTAATATTACTGAAAGAATGCGTTTGGATTCTGATGGAACATTATGTATCGGTACAACTTCGGATCATGGTACTGGTGATGTAATTTCTGTCTCTGGTTCTGCGCACATAATGGAAATTCAAAATGGATCTACTGCTGGTCATAGAACTCTAACTTTAAGACACGCAAGAGCTAGTGGTAGTACTGCTGCTGAACAAATCGTTTTCGAAGCACATGATGGTGGAGCAGTAGGTTCTATTCAATCAACTGGGAGTGCGACATTTTATAACACAACTTCTGATTACAGATTAAAAGAAAATGAATCAGCTATTTCTGATGGAATAACAAGATTAAAAACACTTAAACCATATAGATTTAATTTTAAAGTTGACGCTAGTACAACTGTTGATGGATTTTTTGCACATGAAGTTACAGCAGTTCCCGAAGCTATAACTGGGACTAAAGATGCAGTAGTTACTCAGGCAATGATTGATGCTGGAGAATATGAAGAAGGAACTTTAAATGATCCTATTTATCAAGGAATAGATCAAAGTAAACTTGTACCTTTACTTGTAGCTGCTGTACAGGAGTTGATTACAAAAGTTGAAACCCTTGAAGCTGCCTAATATAATTGGTTAACTTTATTTAATTTTATGGCAACACCTCAAGAACTTTATGACGAAACAAAAACTCGTCTTGATTTAAATATTGCAAAAGCACAAATTTTAGAAAGAGAAATACAAGAAAAAGTTGCAGAAAAAAATCAACTAATGCAACCAATAATGGAAGATCAAGGAGCATTAAAACAATTAGAAAAACTAAGCGATGTTGTTCAACCTTTAGAATCAAAGTAAAATAAAACTAAACATTTTTTTATTATGGCTGTTACTTGGGATGTCGCTGCTTTAGATGCAACAAAAACTGTAGGAAGTTTATCTGATGTTATTACAACTGTTCATTGGACTGCTAGTGACTCAGATGGAGATCACACTGGCTCTTCTTATGGTTCTGTAGGACTATCTGAAGCTGATGGTAGTTCTTTTACTGCCTACGCTTCTGTAAGTAAAGATAATGCTGTTGCTTGGGCTAAAGCCGCAATCGGTTCTGACGAAGTAACAGCTATCGAAACAAGTATTGCTGCACAGATTACAGAATCAAAAACCCCAACTAAGACTTCTGGTGTACCTTGGTAGTTAATTAACCTTATCTTGCATTTGCCTTGTCATTAAGCCCATAGTGACATAAAGGGGACTCAAAGCTACTATAAACAATAGAACAACTATGCTCATCATTGAGCAAGCTCTTATTATTGCTGAATAAATCATGTTTCAAAAAATAGCTAACATTCTTAGTATAGTTTCCTTTGTTTTGGTGTCATCTGTCATCGGTGGAAGCTACTTTGGTTATAAATATGTAACATCAGAGCAATTCAAAACAAAATTAATGAACGAGGTCTTGGGTAATGTACAAGGACTTATGCCAAAGATATTAGATCAGGGCTTACCAGATATGACAGGGCCAACAATACCAGAATTTAAACAGCCAAAAATTTAAATGGAAATACCTGAGATAGGTATTAAACAAATAAATATTCCAGAGGTTTATATTCCTGAGATATATAACCCTAATCCTGTTCTGCCAATAACAACAAACTTAGAAATAGATGTAGCTGGTTGCACTTATCAGCATAGAGATATAAAAAACACTGGTAATACACAGCTTTTACTTGATGACCCTAATGGTGTGTTTAGTACCTGTGA
>Ga0181395_1001076_pt1 | contig 11295 bp, 12 predicted proteins | sample 18SPOviralmetaG_FD_130124 | JGI IMG/M metagenome (GOLD analysis project Ga0181395, IMG submission 130124) | Marine viral communities from the oligotrophic San Pedro Time Series (SPOT) site, San Pedro Channel, CA, USA - 18 SPOT_SRF_2010-12-16 | ecosystem: Environmental > Aquatic > Marine > Strait...
TTATAGTAAAAATCTAAATGAAAGATAAGTTAGCAATAATAGTTCCTTATAGAGATAGACAAGACCACTTAGATGTTTTTGTTCCTCATATGCACGAATTCCTTAAAGATAAAGGAATCGATTACACTATTTTTATCGCAGAACAATCAGATAATAGACCCTTTAACTATGGTAAACTATGTAATGTAGTTACTAAAGAAGTTGGTAAGGAATATACTTACTTTGCTTTTCACGATATAGATATGTTACCAATGAATGATGAGTGTGATTATGGATATCCTGATTCACCTACTCATCTTTCAACTCATGTTGAGGCACATAATAATAATTTACCTTATCCACAATATTTTGGAGGTGTGATTGTTATCAGTAGAGAAGATTTTGAAAATGCTAATGGATATTCAAATGAATATTGGGGATATGGTTTTGAAGATTTAGATTTACTTTATAGATTGGAAAGAAGTGGTGCTTATTTAGAAAAATTTTATGATTCAAATAAAACATACTCTAAATATAATATTGATGATGTACTTCCATATAGAATAGAAAATGTAGATTTAATAACAAAAAGAAAAAAACATGATGATAGTATATGTGAGTTTGGTAAAGACACAAAAATATATGGACCAATAAATAAATTTACAAAAGAAACTATTGATGGTGATTTTTTTATTTCTTTTTGGTTTAATGATATAGATGATTCTGAAAAAGTTAAAAACTTATTTTGTTTCGAAGGATGTGATAGTGGAGTATTTTTATCAGGAGGTAGATATATAATTTCACAAATATGGGATTGTGATGAAAATCATTATCAAACAAATCAATCGTATTATAAGAAACAATGGAATCATGTAGTGTTCTCTAAAAAAGGAAATGAATTATCATTATATTTGAATAACGAAAAAAAATCAGCATCTTTACCAGATAATTTTAAAATGTATGATTACTTTGAACATTGTATAAAAATATCTGATGATGATAGTACTATTTCTATTTCATCTATAAAATTATTTAAAGGAGAAGTTGATGATAAAATAGTATCTGATTTATATTTTAAGGGAAATAAAGTAGTACAATTAATAACAAATCAATATGGATTAGAGCTTTCTAATCATTATAAATTTGATAAACTTTATAATCGACTTACCATTCTTGATTCAGGTTCAAATTTAAATCACTTAAAATTGTATGGTAGTATAAGATTAGAATCAAAAACACTTGATGTATATGATGAAATTTATATTCCTATTAGAACAGATGGAATATATAAATCACTAAAACATAGTAACGATAGTGATATTATAAATAATTATTATTTACATGACCCTGATATTGAAGAAAACTCTGATATATTTTTTCATGATGTGATTCCAAATAAATTAGATTATAAATCTATTGGGTTATCTACAATAAAATATAAAATTTTGAATAAAGAAAATAAAAAAAAATATGAGCTTATTAAAATTGTTACATAACGAAAAGGTAGTTAGGTTATTAGAAAAACTTGATGTATCATTGAAAGATGCCATAGAACCAAAGGGAGATTTATCTTTTGTTGTTCCATCGGTTGTGATGATGTTGGAATTAATTTTAAAACAACATAATGTAAGTGATATAGCAGATGTTATATTGAAAAAAAGAGAAAAAGAATTAATATCTGAAGATATACATCAATTAAAAATGAAAATAAGTGAATTAAACTATAAAATAGATATGGCAAATGTAGATATAACAGAAATAGATGCATTTACAAAAGGTTCGTATGAATCCAAAACAAATGCTGAAAAGCATATAATTGATACAATAAGTAAAGAATTAATTGAAAATAAAAAGTTGAATTATGGGAACATCTAAAAAAACAGTAGATAAAGACAAATTAGAAGAAAGAGGTGTCAAAGCTTTAGAATCAATCGCAACTTCTGTTGGAGAAGTTAGTGATTGGATATTTGAGTTAGATGCCGATTTATGGCAAGAAAGATTAGAGTGGTACTTAAATGAGTTCTACCAAATCGCTAAACAAAAAACAGTAGGTGAATCATCAAGACCAGCACGAGAAAGTGAAAGAATCCAAGAGAACACAGAAACTCAAGGAGAAGAAGGTAAATCATAAACTTGGTATAATAGTTCCATATAGAGATAGAGAAACTCAACTGAAAAGGTTCTTATCTCATATGAAAGGTTATATTAAAGATATTGATTACGAAATCTTCATCATTGAACAGGCAGATGATAAACCTTTTAACAGAGGTAAACTTCTGAATGCAGGATACGAATATGCCTTAGACCGAGGATGTGATTATTTTGTATTTCATGATGTTGATATGTTGCCTGAAGATGTAGATTATTCTTATTCAGATAAACCTCTACACTTAGCAACTCACTTACAAGAATACGATTACGAAACAACATTCTTTGATTACTTTGGTGGAGTAACAATGTTTACAAAAGAAGATTTCAAAACTATCAATGGATTCTCAAACGAATATTGGGGTTGGGGATTTGAAGATGATGATTTGTTGATACGATGTTTAGAATCTAATTTGGAATTAGATAATGAAGTTTCTCGAACTGATTCTATACAAGAAACAGAATCTTTTAAATTAGATGGTGATTTATCTTACATACATTTAAAAAGTAAAAAACAATCAACTTTAATGCAAGATGAATTTACAATATCTGTAATGGTTAAACCAAATGAAATAGAATTAAGTGAAAATAAAGAATATGATAATTTTCCAATAGTTTGTATTCCAGGTTACGATACAGGTATTTTTTATAATTCTTTTAGAAGATTCTCTTGTCAAGTATATGATTCTAATAAAAAAGGATATTCTATATCATCTGATATACTTGGAGAAAGATGGGTTCATCTTACTTTAACAGTTGATTCAGACGGATTGATTTCTTTTTATATTGATGGATTATTATTAGAATCTAAAAAAATGGATACCAATATATTAGAACTATCTACTGATTCTATTTTTGTAGGAAGTTTAAATGATAAAAAAAATAATACTGATTTCTTTAGTGGATTAATATCAAGTGTAGAGATATACGATATTGCACTTACTAATGATGAAATAATTGAGATATCTGAGAATCCAACAAAACCAAAACTTAGAAATTTTGGTAAGTTTAAATCAAGTGAATTTTTGTATTCACAATTATTACCAGAACTATCATCAGTAACTCATTCAGTAGACCTTGGTTCGGAATATAATGTTTCTTTAAATAATATATATTTATATAAAGATACCATCTCGTATAAAACATTTTTACCAAAACCACTTAGAAGATATGGTAAGTTTAAATCACTCAATCATAAAAGTAATTCTTCAATAGGAAATAGGTGGATACACAAACAAACACGAGATAACCAGCTTAGATTTTATAACGAGGTTAGAAAGGATTTAATAGATTTTAGAATTGATGGATTAAATACAATTCGTTATAAAGAGTTAAAAAAAGAACAAAAAGATTTAGTAAATAAAATATCAATAGAGTTATGATGCCAATGTATAAACGAGGAGTAATTGCTGGAAACTTTGATGTAATACATCCTGGCTATATTAAGATGTTTAAAGAATGTAAATCATATTGTCAACAATTTACAATCCTTTTACATACAGACCCATCAATAGAAAGACCTCACAAATTAAAACCAATTTTAAATAAAGAAGAAAGAACTGAAGTTCTATCATCAATCAAATTTATTGATTCCATTGCATATTATACTTATGAAAAAGAGTTAGTAGATTTACTAAAGAGATTAGCACCAGATATCAGATTTTTAGGAGATGATTATCGAGGTAAAACATACACAGGTTTTGAATTAGATATACCAATTCATTATCTAAACAGAGACCATGGTTGGAGTACAACCAAGTTTAAAAAACTAATTGCAGATACACTATGAAATTAGGAGTTTGTGTACCATATAGAAACAGAGAAGCTCATCTAAAAGAGTTTGTACCAAAAATTGGTAAGTACTTGGATTCTAAAGGTATTGATTATTGTATTTACTTTGGACATCAAGTAGATGATAAATTATTTAACAGAGGAGCAACAAAAAATATCGCAGCAAAACACGCATTCGAAGATGGATGTGATTATATAGTTTGGCATGATATCGATATGATACCTGAAGAAGGATGTGATTATTCTTTTCCAAAAGAAAACCCAAGACATATTGCAACTCAAATATCACAAATGAATTATCAACTAAAGTATGAAGAATACTTTGGTGGTGCAGTTTTATTTTCCAAAGAACAAGTTGAAAAAACAAATGGATATTCCAATGATTATTGGGATTGGGGAATGGAGGATGATGATTTGTTTTGGAGATGTAATCTTGAAGGATATACAATAACTGATGTAATGGATTATACAGATGAACCCCAAGATTTTATTTCATTTAATGGAAAAGATTCTTATGTACAAATTCCTTGTACAAGGTCTTTAAGAAATGTTACATCTCGTTCACATACTATATCTATTTTAGTTAGAGCACATCAACAAGAAAATAAAGTACCTGTTTGGTTGGTAGGAGATACTGAAAGAAGATTTTGTGAATATCCTATTCTTCGTAGACCAGGTTATGATTATGGATTTTCTTATAACAACTCAAGAGCATATACGGTTCAGATGTGGAACAATCAAAGAGAACATCTTTATCAATGGATGAAAAATTACGAAAATAGATGGGCATGGATAACTTGTGTTGTTGATGGTAATGATATTCACTTATATATGAATGGAAAAGAATCGGATGCAAGATGGGGAACTGGTACTTCTTCACCACAACACTTTGAAGGGATGTTAAAGAGATATGGAAATGTAGATTACTATTTAGGTACAACACCATCTGTGAGAGAAGATGATATATCTAAATGGTTTAAAGGAGATATATCTGATGTAAGAATGTGGAATAGGGCATTAACTAAAGAAGAAGTAGAAGAACTATCAATAAATCCTACAAACGACGGATTAGTTCTTCATTATGATTTTAAGGGTGGTTCGGTAAAGGATAGGAGTGAGTTGGGTAACGATGGAGTTACCTTTAATACAGATTTCAAAAAAGAAAAAATTGAAATTCCCCACACAACAGTACCATATAGAGTACCTGGTAGAATGTTTTGTTTAGAACATGAGGATGAAGGATTGGTAGAAAAGGGTGGTAGTATGAAATGGAAAAAAGGAGAAACTACTGCAAGAAATGAAAGGAGATTTGTACACGAAATGCAACAAGGTAAGTGGGATTACAAATCAGATGGAATTAAACAAGTTAAATACGAATTAGTTGGAATTGAGGAAATATCACCTAAGGCTAAATTCATAAACATAAAACTATAATATGGATAGTAATAAATTAAATCAACATCTAACAGATGTTAAATCACAGTTAGATTCAGTAGGATGTGGGTTCTGTTTGGCAAAGTGGACACAAGTAACAATGCACTTACAGATTGGTCACACACATTCATGCCACCACCCTGGTACACATCCTATACCTCAACGAGAGATAAAGAGAAATCCATCTGCACTTCACAATACTCGATTTAAAAAATTGAGAAGGAAAGAGATGTTAGATGGAAAAAGACCTGTTGAGTGTGATTATTGTTGGAATGTAGAAGATAATTCTGATGAGTTTTCAGATAGAACATTTAAATCGGCTGAACCATGGTCTTTAAAACATATACAAGAAATTAAAGACCAATCATGGAAAAAAGATTTTAACCCAAGATATGTTGAAGTTTCTTTTTCAAATGCTTGTAATTTTAAGTGTTCGTATTGTTCTCCACAGTTTTCAACAAAATGGATGGAAGAAATTGAAGAACATGGAGCTTATCCAACAACAGATGGTTTTAATGGTATGGATTATTTAATCCAAGAGGATAAAATGCCTATTCCAATTAAAGAACATAATCCATATGTAGAGGCATTTTGGAAATGGTGGCCAGACTTGTATCATGATTTACATACATTTAGAATTACAGGTGGAGAACCTCTTATGAGTAAAGATACATGGAAGGTTTTAGATTATATTATTGAAACAGATAATCCAAATAAAAATTTATCACTTGCTATTAACTCTAACCTTGGAGTACCTGATGTTTTGATTGATAGGTTTATTGAAAAAGTAAATAGAATTACAGAAGAAGGTAAGGTAAAAGATTTTGTTATATTTACTTCATGTGATGCACATGGTGAACGAGCAGAATATATTAGAAATGGGTTGGTGTATAATAAGTTTATGGATAATGTTGATAGGGTTTTAGAAAAGTGTCCAAGAATCAATATTACCTTTATGGTTACTTATAATGCATTATCTGTTCCCAATTATGATAAGATGTTATATGATGTTTACGATTTAAAAGTTAAACATAAAGGTAACGATAGATATTGGCCAGGTGCAATTTTAGTAGATACCTCATATCTTAGACACCCACAACATCAGGCTGTAAAAACATTAATGAACGATAAAAACTTTGATTGGTCACAAAATGTTTGGAAACAAGCCGAAACTATGTATTATTTACAGGCTCCTTATTTTGCAAAACAAGAAGCTGGATATGGTGATTTGGAAATCATAAAAATGAAAAGAATTTACGATTGGATGAGGTCTGATGAAGAAAATAATATTAAGGATATGAGAATGTTTAATTTTTATAACTACTTTAGGTCTCACGATGAAAGAAGAGGAACTGATTTTTGTAAAACTTTTCCTGAGTTAGAAGATTTTTATAATCAATGTAAAGAAATAAAACTATGATAAAAATAAAATATAAAGATTGGTATGAAATTGATTTAGATGATACACATCATCTTAGAAAAAAAGATACTAAAGATTGGTTACAAAAAGATTTTACTTTATTTACAAAGTTTAAAACTGATTGGGATTCCATTGTAAAAACTAAAGATGAAAATCAATATTGTAATGTAGTAGGAAAACCTGGATTACATGCAGGTATATCTATTGCAAAAAATGAAATATATAAATTTGATTTTTGGACAAAAGGTGAATCGGAAGAACCAACTTATAATTCAGTTGGTGTAACTGAGGGTGTTATTGATAATTTAAATTTTATTGATGTAATAGTTGGTCATAATTTAGATGAAAAAAAGTTTTATATTATAAGCTATGATTTTGATACTGATAAACTTTTATCAAATGAACAAACATATGATAGTGAAATAATAGATTATTCATGGTGTCCAACTTATGTTGGATGTGGTTATCATGATGAAGAAGCGGGATATCCACATAATTCGTGGTGGTCTGGTGATATAGAAAGGTTTAAGATTTTGGATTCATTTATTAGTAAATCAGATATAGAAAAACTATTGAATCCTACTGATTACAATTCTTTACATGAAACATTTAATCAGAATCCTTACTTTGATTTTGATGGAAAAAAACAAGTAGTAGATTCTATATATGATATTTCTGAAAATAATAATCATTTAAGAAGGCAAAGACAAGCTAAACTAACTTACTATAATAGTACTCAATATATTAATCAGAGTAAAACATCAATTCTGTGATAAAAAAAATTAACTTCGTTTATCTTTATGAAACACCGGCTGGTTTTATTTTTCCATCATTGGAACATACTGAACTGCCTAAGTTGTTTATTGATATAATAGATGATGAAGTTAAAGATATATCTACTTCAATACTTAGAGTTAATCCTAACAACTATAATGGTGTTGAGTTTATATATTCTAAACTTTTAAACAAGTTAACTGCATATCATCAAAAGTATAAACATAATAAAAACGAAATAATTGTTTCTTTTAAACATATATCCGATTGTGAAGATAAAAAAGATGAGTTAAATATCCTTTTAGTTGAATCTTCGATATATTCAAATATGTCTGAGGAACTAAATTATTTATTATTTGAAAAATCAATAATTTCTAATGATGTAACTGAAAAAATAAATGAACTTAAAAACTTTTACATTTGGTTTATAGATGATAAAGAAGGTTCGTATGATATTCTCGATGCATTTAAAAGTAATTTAAATAAATTTATTTTACAGCATAAAATAGATAAGAACAAAATTTTATTTTCTAATGGAAATAACTTTGTTTCAAAAAATAGAGGTATAAATTACTTTCCAATAAATCCATATATTTTCGAAGGTAGTTCTGAAGAAAATATAGATACATTCGGAAATAGTAGAAAATCAGTAAATTTAGAATCTATATCTGAAACTATTACAAATATTAGAAATAAAAAGTTTTTATGTTATAATAGAAATACTTCAAGATTACATCGTTTATTATTAATTAGTAAATTAAGTAAAGATAATGTTTTAGATAATTGTATATATTCTTTTTACGAAAACGAATGGTTTAATGATTCAGATTATAGAGATTATATGGGAGATTATGAGGGATTTATATTTTCAGAAAATGAAAAAGATATTATGGTAGATTTCATTAACACAAAATATCCAAAACATTTAGATTTTGATAATCAACAATCAGCCGCACAATCAGATAATTATTTATCAGATAACCAACATTACTTAAATAGTTACATATCAATAGTTACAGAAACATCTATATCAAATCAGTATTGTTTTATAACAGAAAAATGTATTCGTCCTATGTTGGGAATGCATCCTTTTTTGGTTGTTGGAAATCCACATATATTAAAAACATTAAAAGAATTTGGATTTAAAACATTTGATAAATTTATAGATGAAAGTTATGATTTGGAGTTTAATACAAGAAAAAGATTTGAAAAAGTATATTCTGAAATAATTAGATTAAACGAACTATCAGATTCAGAATTAAATAAAATGTATATTCAATTAATTCCAATATTAGAACATAATAAGAATTTAATATTAGAATATCATCGTAATGATGGATATGTTAGAAATATTTTAGAATCATTACAAAAAAACATAAATAGAAAATTAGAAGAAGTATTATGAAAATATTAATTACAGGAGGAGCTGGTTACTTGGGTTCAGTAATAACAGATTTGTTTTTGAGAAAAGGATATGATGTTACTGTTCTTGATAATATGATGTATAATCAAACATCATCTATTGTTTATTCTCATTACAAAAACTTTAAATTCGTATATGGAGATGTTAGAGACCAAAAGTTATTAGAAGAATTGGTTTTATATAATGATGTAATTATTCCACTTGCAGCAATCGTTGGATTTCCTGCTTGTGATAGAGATAAAGATTTAGCAACACAAATAAATTATACTCATGTTAAGTTTATTTGTGATTTAATAAAAGATACAGAAAAAAGGGTGGTTTATCCGAACACTAATAGTGGGTATGGGATAGGAGAGAATGGGGTGTGTACTGAAGAAAGTCCACTTAACCCCATTTCACACTATGGAGTTACTAAGGTAAACGCCGAAAAAGAAGTTTTAGATATTGGTGGAATCTCATTGAGATTGGCTACTGTATTTGGAACTTCACCAAGAATGAGAATGGATTTATTAGTAAACGAGTTTGTTTATAAAGCTCTTACTGATAAATCTATTGTTCTCTTCGAGAAAAAATTTGTGAGAAACTTTATTCACATTAGAGATGTTGCACTTGTATTCGGAAAAATGATTGAAGAATATCCATTACATAGTGGTGAGGTTTATAATGTAGGATTATCACAAGCAAATTTAACTAAACAAGAATTGTGTGAGGCAATAAAAGAACAGATTCCTTCATTCGAAATATTTTATAATGAAAATTATCAAGACCCTGATAAAAGAGATTATATAGTTTCTAATATAAAATTAGAATCAAATGGTTGGATTCCACAATATAGTTTAGAAGATGGTATAGAAGAATTAATTAAAACATATACAATCCTTATATCAGATTTAAGTTCACAATATAGAAACGATTTTCCTTTAGGTTATGGCATTAAATAGAAGTATATTTTACAAAGAAAGAAGTTGGAATGATTTTCACTTTTACAATGGTTCAGTACTACCTAATATAAAGATAGTACAACCATCTACATATCATGAGTATAGGGGTAGTATAACAACCACATATCATTCTGATTATTATGATAGGTTATTACCTGCAAATGAAAGAAATGAAGGATTGCAATTTAAACATGATAGATATTCAAAATCTAAAAAAAATGTTTTAAGAGGATTGCATTATGATGATAAAACTTGGAAATTAGTTAGTTGTATTCATGGTAAAATTTATTTAGTAGTTTTAGATGTAAGACCAAAACAACCAAATTATGGTAAGTGGGAATCATTTATTATATCACCAGAAACAAATGTACAAGTTCTTATTCCACCAATGTTTGCAAATGGACATTTCGTTATGGAAGATGATTCTATATTTCATTATAAGATGGCATATAAAGGTGAGTACAATGATGTTGATAATCAAGAAACAATTGTATTTAACGATAAAAAATTTAACATAGATTGGCCAATAGAAAATCCAATCATATCAAAAAGAGATAAAAATGGAAATTAAAAATTTAGAAAACCACGAAGATAAATGGTTAGATGGTAATTGGTCAAAAGAAGAATTGATTGCCTTTGAAGATGATATTATTTCTCATTGGGAAAATGGTGAAATCACAGGACCAATACATCTATCACATGGTAACGAAGAACAACTTATAGAGGTATTTAAAAAAATATCTCCAACCGATTGGGTATTCTCAACTTGGAGGTCTCATTATCACGCTCTATTACATGGAGTAGAACCTCAAGTACTTAAACAAAAAATATTAGATGGTAAATCAATTACAATTGTAGATAAACAATCAAACTTCTATTCATCTGCTATTGTTAATGGTACTTTACCAGTTGCTTTAGGAGTGGCAAAATCATTAAAATCAAAAGGAAGTAGTGATAAGGTGTGGGCATTTGTTGGTGATATGGCTTTCGAAAGTGGTATCTTTTATGAAGTTCACAAATATGCTAGAAATTTTGATTTACCACTATATTTTGTGGTAGAAGATAATGAAGTTTCTACAAATACACCAACAGCACATACTTGGAATGAGATTCAAAGAGAAATACCTGAAGATGTGATTTATTATAAATACAAATCAAAGTATCCCCACTATGGGACAGGAAAATGGGTAGTATTTTAAATTTTATTAAGTTAGATAAAGATATAATAATAAAAAACAGATACAAGAATATTATATTCGGAGAATCTGTAATATCTCATTATATAAGTTCTCCATTTTTTTCTAAATCAAAAGGAGATTCTAAAAATTTATATTATATTGAGTGCAATCAAGGTATTCATAACTTTTATGAACATGATAAAAAAA
>Ga0181395_1001083_pt1 | contig 11272 bp, 14 predicted proteins | sample 18SPOviralmetaG_FD_130124 | JGI IMG/M metagenome (GOLD analysis project Ga0181395, IMG submission 130124) | Marine viral communities from the oligotrophic San Pedro Time Series (SPOT) site, San Pedro Channel, CA, USA - 18 SPOT_SRF_2010-12-16 | ecosystem: Environmental > Aquatic > Marine > Strait...
TTTATAATATAATTATATATTTTAATTTTATTATTTTTTTTTTTTTATTTTTTTTTTTTTCATTAATAAAAATAAAAATAATACTCCCACTCCAATATATCCAATACTCTTCATATTATCTACAATTTCTTCACTTTTCTCTTCTGTTCTTTTTTTTAAATCTTCATATTTTTTTTCAATATCAGTCTTAATCTCTTTCTTTAATATATCTAGTTGTCCCAACGCTTCACCTTTCGCATCTTCATATTTTTCATCTATTTTCGCTTCTTTTACTACTGACTTTACTACTGATGATTTAGCTCTTTCTAAAATCGCTCCACCACTTTCACCTACAAATTTTACACCAGCTTCACCTAATCCATAGGCACTTGACCCCGCGTCACGCAGAGGCCCGATTAAATCATTACTATCAACTTTACCATCTTTATTATAATCGAATATAGAGAATTCTTGTTTATCTTCTTGTTCTTTCTCTTGTTTAATATTTTCTGTCATCGGTTTATCTTCTACTTGTTCTTTATCACCACCTTCTACTGGCTGATTTTCTATCGGTAGTGATTGTTTATTTATTTTTTGTTGTTGTATTTTAATATGATCCGTTTCACTATTCAATTGATTTACTGGATTATTATCACCTATCTTTGTTCCCCTCGCCTTTGCGTATCTATCTTCTATATCACCAAATTTATATGCAGTTCCATAATAATCTTGTAAATCGTTAGGATACAAAGTTCTATTCGGCATTATATTTTTTATTATATAATAAATATTATATATTTTTTTTATAATTTTATTCACTAAATTCAAATGTTAAAACCATATGAGAATGTTCCACAGCTCCCTTTGATATAAAATCAGTCGGTATTAATTTTATTAATTTACCAGTTGCATCAAGAGTATATAAATCAATAGTAAATTGACCATTCACACGCTTAGGTATTTCATCTACTAAAACTTTATATAAATCTTTAAATATCATTGTCTTATCTTTATTATGTTTAGTTAATCCAAGACATATATGAGTATCACTTGTATTTTCATTATTATCTGTATCAGGTTCAATAAAATATGTTTGTGAATTCTCACTATTTATAAAATTTATTTTAGCAAACAATACTCGCTGACTATCATTTATATGAGCTGATGCAGTCCCATCTTCCCTTACGGTTGATTTATCAAATCCCATAGAATTAATATTATGATATAAATGTAGCAATTTAAGGTGTCTGAATTTGTATGGGCGATCCAATTTTACAACAGAATGGGATAAGTCCCCCTGTAAAACAATATTAATTAAAGGCATTTTATTTATAATATAATATAATAAAAAAAATTTAAAAATTTATTTAAGAATTAGTTGTCGCTCTATTTTTTAAAAATGTTTCATTATCACCTGACGCTTTCTGCGATTGACGCCCATATTGTTCTTTCAAAAATATTTCATATGATACACCTATTATTGTCATCAGCATAAATTTAGTTTCACTTGAATATCCGTGTTGTGATAAAGCATAGGATAATCCAGCATATTCTACAACACTTAAAACTCTATCATCAATCTCTAAAAGTGGGTTACGCGTGGCTGGGAGCATTCTCTTTAATAATCTCGGCATTTTTATTTATAATATAATATTATATTTTTATTTTATATTATTATATTATATAAATTTTTTATACATCATAAAAAATGCCGAAGGATACAACTGCATTACATACAACTCAATCAAGAGATAATTCAATAGGGGGTTCTCCATCTCATAAATTTATTATAGGTGGGGGAGCTGGGGGAGCGGGTAAAGGTTCAGGTAATGAGCAAACACATGGAGCAAGAGGTAAAAAACAAGTTCTCGCAATAGGAGCAGGTATAGGTGCATTAGGTAGATTAGTAGAAGGTGCAACTACACACGGTCATCGCCACACTTTACATAGTGGAGAGAGTAAAAAAGACGCTGAATTAAGAAGAGCATCTGGCGGAGCAAAAGGCAAGGGTAAAGCAACAAAATTTAAAGGGTCTATATTAGGAGGTAAAGCAGAAAGGGTCACGAGTATGTATATGATAGATGCAAGTGGCAAAAAAGTATCAGGTGATTTAATGTATGGCGGTAAATATAAATCAAAAGATATATTAGAAACAACAACACACGGACACATAAATAAAAAAGGTGATTTAATCAAAGCAGATGGGACTATAATATTGACAGCAAAACAAGTAGCACAAGAGAGACAAAAAATAGACCAATTAATAGTAGGTAAAAAAGGTGATGACAAACAAACTATATTAATTCAAAGACAAGTTAAGGCACAAATGAACGCAGATGCAGAAGCAAGAATACAAAAAGGTAAAGATAAAGCAGTAGATAAAGTCGCAAAACCAAAACAAGTAGATTTGACAGCACATACATATCCAACAATAGATTATACTAAAAAACCAGAAGAAGTTGTTAAAGATATTAAAGCACAACTCGCATACGCTAAAAACCCTCTACATGCAGTTCAAAGAGAGAATAAATTCCATCAAGATAGATTACAATATGAATTGACACTGGCGGAGAATATAGTTAAATTTAATAAATTAAATGGAGATTTATCTGGATTACAGCACTATTTTCAATCGTGGAAGGAGCATAAATCTAAAACTGGATTTGTTGCAGGTGGGGGTAAAACTTACGGCTTAAAAGAATATAAAGCAGAATGGGACACATATAAAAAACAAATAGCTCAATTAGAGGCAACACAAGATAAATTAATACAAGAATGGACTAAAAGAGATAGAAGATTTAATGCGAAAGGTAATATACAGGTTCAAGGATATTCTGGAAAAAAATACGGAGTATCTAAAAATGCAGTAGGGGTATCTACATTATGGGGTAGAGTTCAGCATTCAAGAATAGATACAATTAAAAAAGCAAATGAGATTGAAGACCATATTATTCGAATGGAGGAGGTTAATTTAGGTTTAGATCACCAGAAAGATACAACACTATTAAATTTAGAGAAACAATTAGACGCACTATCCAAAGATGATAATAATTATAAATCCGCTATGGGTAAAGATGCATCTATGATTAGTATAGAAACTTACAATAATCCAAAGGCGGTCGCTGGAAAATGGAAGGGATTGACAGACGCACAAAAAATAGCAACATATAATCACTGGGTTAAAACTGGCGATAGTGATGTATGGGCGTATTCATATAAAAATCGTAAAGCAATAGCAGATTATATTATTAAAGCACATAAAAAAGCAAAAGCAGTAGCAGGTAAAGGTCATACAATAGACGCAACATTAATACATTTAGTTAGTGATACAAATACAAAATACTTTAAATATGATGAAAGCTTTATAGAAAAATGGGGATTTAATAAATCTGATAAATTAGTCAGGGGGACTGCATATTCAGCTAATTCGTGGGAGGATGCATATAATATTAGAAACCAAATAAATGAGTTATATAAAAAAGACTTCCCGAACACTCCAATATTACATAATGGAAAATCTACACAAATTTTAATAGAAGAAGAAGGTGTAGAAGATGATTTACAAAAAAATAAAGATTATGATATAGTTAATGGCGGTATTCATTTAGGGGCATCCCTACTCGCAAGGGGAGCAGGTGCATATTTAGGATATAATAATATTATATCACCAGCAGTATTAGAAACATATAGACAAAGACATTTTGTTAGAGTTAATAATGATATTAATGGATTACAGAATGATATTGCAGAATTACAAGCTAGAAGAGAAACAGCACAAGAACAACTTACTCAAATAAGGTCAGGTGAAAATAGGGATACAATACAAAGAATTAATAGTGGAGGCACCGCTGGATCCAATCCAATATCACAGCCTGATGAACCAAGCATGGCGACGGCACCAGCCAATCGCCAAAGAGGATTTAGATATGATGGCTCACAATTTAATCCACCTCCACAATCAAGAGTAAGAAGAGATATAGCAATACAAAGAGCAGAAGCACAAAGAGTTATAGCAGAAGAAAGAATACAAAGAGAAGGTTTACAAAATACTATTAATGATATAAATGATGCAGAAAGAGATAGAAATATGAGATTAAATGAATTAAATACTGGAATAGCAACAGCAGATAAATTTATAGAATATACAGACCAAGCATTAAAAATAGGAGCAGGTTATAAAGGTTATGGATTAGGCGGTGATTTATATGAAACATACGCCAGACCATTAGTCCAATCTTATATTGATATTCATAGGCAACCAGCGATAGATATGTCGCAATTACCGATAGTTGAAGAATATAGACCAGATAAATTTAAAAGACCAGTAAAATCTCAATTAAAAACACCACAATTACCGATAGAAGATACATTTAAAAGACCAGTAAAACCAATATTTAAAAGTCCCGATCTACCAAGAGAAAATACATTTAAAAGACCAATACAACCATATATAGTCCAACCAAAATTAGATACAACTAAATTCGATATAAATGATACACAACCAAAACCAACTATTAGAGAAAATCCATATGAAAGATTTAATAATCAGCCACCACCACCATCAAGAAAATTCAAGGATGATAAAATAAAATACACTATGGAACAATTGACATATATACAAGGAGGTAAAGGTGCATTAGATAAATGTAGAAGTAGGGGATATAAGATAAGTCCAGATTTTAGACCGTGGAGTAATAAAGCTACAATAGAAGAATATTGTCAGGATACAGATAATTTTAATAAAGAAGTTAAAAAATTTAATAGTGGATTAATCAAAAAAAATATATCTAATAATAATTTATATAATAAAAGAAAAATATTAAAATGAATATGGATAAATTAAGTGATAAAGAAAAGGTGATCCAATTACAAGCACAAATAGAAATAATGAAAGATACTCTTGATTATTATGATGATAGAATTGATTGTCTTACAAGAATAATATATGATAATTTGTCTTGTAGCCAACTAAATAAAATAAATGAAGATGCAGAATATAATAATATGACAGGATATGAATATTTAGTGGATTATATGAATGAAATTGAAGAAGGTGAATTGATTTTATCTTGAAAACTGTTAATTAAGCAATATTAGACTTAAAAACTGTAAAAACCCTTACATAGGGCATACTCCAATAATATTCATCTCTATAAAATTATACACCCTATTATATACCTATATTATATACATTATTATTACTATTTTTTTTATTTATTTTTTTTTATTATAATTGTATAGAAATAGAATTATAAATACTGTCAAGAAAAAGTGTGTATTTTAAAAAACGAAAAACCCCAAATATAGCCAAATTAACACTTTTTAGACAGAATTTTTTTATTAATAATATTATATAAAGATTATCTCATCTATATTAAATAGATAGAATAGTTTAAAATGTTTAATTTTTTACCATACGAAGAGGAATTTTTACAACATTTACAAGATATAAATTATAAAGGATTATCTGATATGAAACCCTCCCATTATTCACGCTGGAAAAAATCTACAATTAATAATTTAAATAATAAAGGTAATAAAATTAAGAAATTATATTATCAATATTTAGAAGAAAATATAGACCCTATACAATTTAAATATATTATTGATAATATTAAGTATTTTAATAAATTAAATAATTTAGAAAGATATGTTGATGTATTCTTAAAACCCTCCCTTAAAAATAAAAAATCACACAATTATAGATGCATCAATAAAAAATGGATTGAAAGAATGGGATGTGAAAATGATAATGAATTGATAGAAAAAGCATATGAAAATCTTGATATGTATTTTTATTATAAAATATTATGTTATCTACATTCATTAGCGGGTAGTTGCAGTAGTGATAGTGTATATGTAAAAAATGATACAAACGCATTTTTAGTAAAAATATGTAGTCAATATCTTAATAAAAAATATACAAAATATCATCATTATATTTATCAAAAAGAAGATATATATTCAGGTATAGATTATTGTTTATCTGTTATTATTTTAGAAATTGCAAATTATCTTGTAGAATATGAAAAAAATAAATTTAATATACCAGGAGAAATTTGTTATGTTAATAATGTAAAGGGAATTGTTAAAACATTTAAAGATTTTATACCTAAAATATCATTTTATACATACAACATAGGGAAAGAATGGAATAATCCAACAATAATATCAAGAAATAGACAGAAGATGAAAGTATGTCAATATACAGATAGAAAATCATTTAGCTTAGGAGAAGCGGGATTAACAGGTAGTAGATTTATAGATAGTTCTGTTATATGTGAAAAAGTATTTAAAATATTAAGTATGGAATATATTGTTAAAAATGATTTAAATATTAAAGCAATTGATAATTTTTATTTAAAATTACTTAAAGATAATAAAAAAATTCATAGTTGTAAAATTGATATTATTATCTAATCTATATTATAATAAAAAAATGTGTTATGATTATTCTATTATTTATGAGAAATCACCAAAAAAATTACCTCGGTCGCGATCACGCCCAAATGTTAGTGGGATTGATTTAAAATCATGTGAGGAAAGAGGACTACATCCATCAGGATTATATAAAGAAGGGCATAGGGGTAGGAAAGATGGAAAATTAAAAGTAGATAAAAAAGGTAATCCATTAAAATGCAACGATAGAGGATTTTTAGTTGAAACTATTACATTCGGTTATACTGTTAAAATGTTTAGTAAAAATAGAAATGTCATATCTTGTAGAGCGAATGGATTGTATCCAGAATTTTATAAAGAATTAAAAAAAATGATTAATACAATTGCACCGAAATTCGAATATGATAGTATATGTGTAAATCATAATTTAGAATGTAAAGAACATATTGATAAATTTAATAAAGCATCAAGTATTATTGTAGCATGGGGAGATTATGAAGGAGGTGATTTAATTGTTGAGGGTGTCCCTTACAATATTAAAGAATATCCATTAAGATTTAATGGCGGTATATGTCGCCATAAAACAGATAAGTTTAAAGGCGATAGATGGAGTGCGATTTTTTTTAATAAATTTGATTATTATAATAAAATTCATAAAATAGAATAATTTTTTATATATCTTTTTTTTAATATTTTGCGGATAATATTTAAAGATTAAATCTTTATTAATATTATAAATAAGTGTGAGTAAATTTTAAAAATGAGTAGCGATTTTAAAATCAAGATACTACAACAAGAAAACGGTAAATTGAGACAAAAATGTAATATGTATGCAGATAAATATGAATATTTAGGAGGTAAGACATTATTAGCTGAGTGTAATAAATGGAAGAGCAAGTATAAATCATTATTAGCATTAAAAAAAAAAGATAAAGAAGGTAGAAAAATGGACGCTATTAAAAAAGAAAATATGGAGATGCATACAGAATTAGCACATTATAAAAATATATATTATGATTTAGATGAAAAATATAAAAGAATTATTAGAGAAGAAATTGATTATAAAGATAAAAAACAACAATTAGATACAAGATTAAATCAATTAAGTAGGAATTGTTTAAATTTATCTACTAAAAATAGTAAATTAAGAGATGAAATAAAACAATTAAAATTAGAATTAGATGTATCCAATGCAGAGGTTATTAAAATGAAAAATGGATTGATATTTAATATGAATAAAGTTGAAGAATATAGTATGAAAATGAATGAAATGAAAAATAATGAACCTGATAGTTATGGGTATAATAGTATGGACGCTTGTATTGAAGATATGAAAAGCGATAATCCAGAATATCCATTTACAGAACAAGAAAAAGAAAAGATATTAAATGACGCTATTAAGATGGAAGAAAAGGAAGAAAAACTTACAGAAGATTTTAAGAAAGTATCAAAAGAAATTCTTGATGAAGCTGAAAAAGATTTTAATGATGCAACCAATAATGAATATGTAGAAGAAAAAGTAAAAAATAAAGAAGATGAATATTTATATACCGCTACAACTAAAATACCTGATGAATGGGAAAATAGATGGGAACCCGATCAAGTTGATGAAAGTGAACTAGTTGATGAAGCATTACAAAACAAACAATTCTTAAAAAGAGTTAGACAATCTATTAGAAAGAAACATAAAGAATTATATAAAAAACACAAAGTTATCGTAGAAATAAATAGTGTAGAAAAATATGATAATTTAAAATTAGAATATACATATACTCTTACATTAGAAACAAAACCTATTAAAAAAAATAAGATTACAATTGAGGAAAATTAGTATTTAAATCTCCAAGATTTAGGGACTGCATCCGCTTTATAATGAAAACAAAAATCACTATAAGATTTAGATGTCTTTGTATTATCTATTACTAAAACCCTGTGATGTTCATCAGGTATTTTATCTACCAATTCAAATCCCATATCATTATCGTCAATTGACAACCATGTCTGGGATATCATTTTTTTATTATCTTTATTATTTTGTATAAAACAAATAAGGACATCGCTATTATCGCGACATATTGGGGGGAATACATCAGCTTTAATATACTGCGTGTTTAATATTACTGATATTTTAAAATGTCTTGATAATGTGAATAATCTTGATAATAATTTAATATTTGTTCTATTACTATCACTCATATTAATTACATCATCAAGTATTAATAATAATTCATTATCACCCTTTCTATCATTTTCTATTAATTTTTTCTGGCGATCTAAAATACTCTCTATTAAATCTTCATTAAAACTTGATACTATTCTTGATTTATCCAACCATAAATAATCATCATTAAATAATCCAGTCTCACTAATCACTAAAATATTCTTTATTTTTTTTTTTTTTACAAAATAATCACGGACAATATGACGCGTCATAAATGTCTTACCACCTTTACGGCGACTTAAATTTACAATCACTGGATAATCACTCATCGAATTCATATCCCATCCCTTAATATTTAGACTATTCATATTTTATAATATTATAATATATTTTATTTATGCAGTTGCCGAGGATACAACGCCTCCAATAGCCTTCTGTCCCCTTGCTACCAGAGGTTTGCCGACCTGATCATAAATAAATACTGAGGTGGCGAGTTTGCCTCCCTCTTTAAGTGTATCCATTGACATCACTTGACCAAAACTTCTCTGTTTAGTAAATAATATTTTATATGTCCCCGCGATAAAAGTTCCACCGATTACTGCATTTACAACTGATTCAGCCATTCCACTCATATTTATTTTATAATATAATTATATATTTTATTTTTATAATTTTTTTTTATTTTTTTTTTTAAATCAATTTATAATATTTATAATACAGATAAGTCTTTACTCTATAAAAAATATATTTATGATAAAAAATTAATCGTCTGATTGACCGAGTGCAGATGCCTTCATACTCTCTAAAAAAGATGGATTACTTAATGCAGAATTCATACATTTATTCTTCTCCATTCTCGCGATAGTTAAATTAGTCAACAACATTATTAATTTTAATTCAGGAGTTAATTCACAACAATCAATTAGACCAGTATCAACTAGTTCTTTAAGTATCTCTATAATCTCTGTTCGTTTATCATTTAAATCTTCTGTTAATCCATTAATATCAATTAATCCCAAAGAATTACTTACCTTCTCCCCTCCCTTTACAACAAATAATAGACTCTCAAAGACCGCATTTACAGATGCCTTCTCATTTACCAATCTCATAAATAAAGATTTTTGTCTCTCCAATTCATTAATACTTGTCTCTGGATAAGTAAATTGAGGTTTATAAGTTATTACATTCTCAAACTTGTATTTTAAAACTTCTAAATCTTCACATAATTTTTTTTTATAATCATCTTCATTCTCATAAGGTTTAGTTGTTAATTCTTGTATTTGTTCTATTACTTCTGGGACTGGCTCCATTTTAATATCAGGCTTCTTCTTTCTTGTATATTTACGCTTCTGTTTAGGTTTATTTGCTTCTTCTGCATTATCATTTACATCTTTAATAATCTCTTGAACTGATTTAATTTTATCTTCGTCATTTGCGATTAAATTATTATCGTCCATAATATTATATTTATAATATAAATTGAGAAAAAAAAATGGGTGGAATAGACAAATTTTTAAAATCTGCTGAAAGAAAAGGGATAATTACAATTGAAAAAACAAATAAAAAAAAAGGGATTACAAATATAAAAAAAAATGAATGGAAAACAATTGAAATTGATACTGAATATTTTTTAAAAACTGGAATTAAAAGAGAAATGAAAACTTTAAAACAAGATAAAAGTCCCAAAAAAAGAGCCAAAACATTTAATAAAAAAGAATGGAGTAGAAAATATTATCTTAAAAATAAGAATTTAAGGGAAAGAACGCCTCTTGAAATTGAAATAGATAAAAGAACATCTATACAAAGAAATAAAAATAAATGTTTAAGACATTATTATAAAAATAGAGATGAAAGAAAAATACAAAGAAAGAAAAGATATGCAGAAAATAAAGATAAAGAAAGAAAAAGATATAATGAAAATAGAGAATATTATATTGAAAAGGCTAAATTGAATTATAGAATAAGGAAAATAAGGGAAAAAAACAGACAATATTTTAAAAATAATATATTACCTTTAATTAATAATGCCTCCAATAAAGAATAATCCAAAATTAAAGAGATTTAATAAATTAAAAGATGCTGTCGGGGTTACGGAAGCTAATAAAATAATGCGAGAGGAATTCATAGAACAAGCGAAAATTGAGACAAAAGAGGAAATTAAATGGGTCATGGATACACTGACAAGTCCATTTACTATGATTAAAACTGCAATTTTAATAGGTGGAATATTTTTTGTAGTTCGAAATGGGATTTTAAATGATAATAAAAATCTATTATAATATTATAAATATAAATATGAATAATTTAGATCAGAATTTAGATTATAAAAATCACAATAATTATATATATAATATGGGATTATCAAAAGATTTAAAAAAACAAGTCTTGAATTATTATTCTAAATATGATTTAATAATGATAATTGACACTGTCAGGAAAAATGGATTAAAAGAGGGACATTATAAAAGATTGTATCCCAATATGAATAAAAAGAATTGTATAAAATGGATTGTTAAAAATGATAAATATGTATCTGTATTTAAAAGTGATAAAAGAGCCACATTAGTTTATAATTCTGTCTATAATTAATATAATTTAAGACTGTATTTTTTATATTTATATATTTTATATACTGTTTATAGTGTGTATTATTTATATTATTATTTGTATTATTATTTATTTTGTAGAAAAAAAGTAGATAGTATTATGTTAATAATGTGTTGAGTAGTAAAA
>Ga0181395_1001084_pt1 | contig 11271 bp, 4 predicted proteins | sample 18SPOviralmetaG_FD_130124 | JGI IMG/M metagenome (GOLD analysis project Ga0181395, IMG submission 130124) | Marine viral communities from the oligotrophic San Pedro Time Series (SPOT) site, San Pedro Channel, CA, USA - 18 SPOT_SRF_2010-12-16 | ecosystem: Environmental > Aquatic > Marine > Strait...
ATTAAATTACCTCGTGAAATGAATTCTTATTTGCCACAGATGAAAGGCGAGGTCATTATGGTCGTTGCACCTATTGCACAAGGTAAATGTTTATGTCCTAATCAATTAGTAGAATTAAAAAACTCTAAAAAAAAATTGAAGGATATTAAAATTGGAGATTTAATAAATTCTAAAAATGGTTTTGTTAAAGTTAAAAATATTTTTCATAATGGAAAAAAAGAATGTTATGAAATTTTTTTAAAAAATAATACTAAAATAATTGCTACATTAGAACATAAAATAGAAACTCAAAATGGAATGAAACCTATAAAAGAAATAGAAAATGATTATATATTATGTAAAACGGGTTATACTCAAATTAATTATATTAATTATTATGATGAAATAGAAACTATTGATTTAGAAATAGACCATATAGAACATAGTTTCTTTTGTAATGATATTTCTGTATCTAATAGTAATTTTGTTAGCAACTGGTTTTTAAATCCTGAACTTGCACAAGGTATGTTTGATACTATATATTTTTTGAGTAATACAGCACACCAAGACGATACAAGTCGCTTTTTAATTGATGAACCAAATGTTATAGTGTTTGATGATTTAAATTCTGCGAAAGTTGATGATATTATTGATAATATTATAGAGACACAAAAACAATATGAAAAAAAAGATATGCCAAGAATAGCAATAATTTTTGATGATATTATAGGTTCTTTAAGTATTCATAATAGCAAAGCATTTAGTATAGCAAGTCGTGCAAGACATTATAATATTCTCAATTTATTTTATATTGTTCAAAAATTCAAATCTGTTAATAATGTAGTTAGAAATAACATAACGCATTTAATAACATTTGCAGGTATTTACAATAATGGTGAATTAAAAGCATTAGAAGATGAATTTTCAAGCGTTGGTGGTAATGAAGGTTTCACATCTTTATATAAAAGAGAAGTACAATCAAAAAAATATAATTTCTTATATGGTAATTTACAAACTGGCAAAACTTATTTAAATTTTGATAAATTATTAAATTCTAATTTTACAAATGAAACAGAATAAATAAAAATTATTTTTTTATATTTTATTTAATTTTAAATTATAAAATATATCAATTTATATAAAAATGAATTCATTTCTACAAGAACAAATTTCATCAAGAAGTGCTAATACATCTCAAATAGCAGAGATGACAAACACAACAAAAGGTAGATATTTTGACGATTGGAAAGAGCAAGTTGCTCGTGATTATCAAACAAAATTAGAAAATTATGCTGATGAACTTAACACTGATATTAATAAAGAAATTGCTGCTCGCAGTGAGGGTATTAGTGTTCTATCAAATGCACCAGTTTTTTATCAAGGTGGTAAGGAACTTTATGGCGTATTACCAGAGACAGCACAAAAACCATTTGATTATGTTGGTGAACAAGCACTTAAAGGAGTTAATGCTGCTATGGATAGATTAGGTATTTCAGAAGAAAATCTTAATACATTTAGAAATATTGCGGGAGATGTTAGAGAAGGTAATTTAGAAAGTTTAGCACAACATATTAGAAATACAAGTTCAAGAGCAATGCAAACAGAAGGAGAAGATTCTGCATTAAATACAACTGAAAATGGTATTCCAATTTCTAATGTAGAAGGTCAAGGCACAAGAGTAAATCTATTAGATATGGAGGAAGCAGGAATTGATACAAGAAATATAACTCCTCAATCTGTTTTAGAAAGTCAATCACAAACAGATTTAGGAAATGAAACTTCTGCTGAACACGAATTATTTTCACCAGAAGAAAATATTGGTGATGGTACAGATGTTGGTGAAAGTGCTGGTGCTGCTGGTGAAAGTGCTGGTGCTCTTGTTGGTGAAGAAACTGGTGCTCTTGTTGCTGATGAAGCCCTTGCTGATACTGGAATTGGGGCCCCTGTTGCTGCATTAGGTGCTGCGGCAATTGGTATTGGATTTGGTTTATCTGAACTTTTTGGCCATCATAGTCATCACCCAACTAAACCACAAGCAATTCAATCGGCAGGTATGCCAATTCAAACTCAATATAATATAGGAAAATCAATTTTACCAACAAGTTCATCAATTTCAAATGTTGTTTCTGGAACTTCTACATTTTAAAATAATAAATATTATTTAAATTTAGAATTATTTTTTTTATTTTTTTATATAATATTATTAAAAAATAAAAATGGAAAACGAATACGTAGCAAATCAAAATTCTCTTTTTATACCAACCAAATCTCTAAAAGTATTCCCTGATGCACAAGGAGTAGATATTAAACCTAATGGAAAAGGTACTTCTCAAACAATTTTTACACTTCCATCTCATCTAAATTTTATTAACCCTGAAACTTTTCGTCTTCGTTATAATCTAACATTTTCGGGGCGCGGTATGCCAAAACCCAATGCTGTTGCCGGTGTAAGTTCTCTATGGAGACATATGAGATTACAAACTCAAAATGGTCTTCATCTTTGTGAAGAAGTTGAAGATTATTCTTCACGCGTTGCGATGGAATATTCATACGCGCAAGATGATGGTAAAATACACGATAGAGAATTAAATGAAGGACTTTCACTAACAGATAATTCTGCACAACAATTATTTTGGGCTGCTCAGAATTTACCATCTGCTACTATAACAACTGCTAATGTAGCAAAGAAAGTTGCTATTTCACAACCATTATGGTCGGGTCTTCTCGGTGAAAGTTCAAGTGTTCTACCCGTTGCTGCTCTTGGTGGATTGAAACTCACTATGGAAACAAACAATCTAATGAAATCTATTAAACTCGCAAATGATAGCAGCGTGAATGGTGATAAACGTGGTGTAATTGATACTGCTGGTGTTGCTGCTGGTGCTTGGAATAATGCATCTTTAAATCATATCCAAGATGTACCATTAAAGCAACTTGAATCACAAGATTCTGGTTTTGAAATCGGTGATGCTCTATATTATCAAAATAATGTGCTAATCGGTCTCGTTGTTGGTATTAAATCTGCTGGTGGCAAAATGGTTTTAGAAGTAAGAGGTGCACAAAATGCCAGTACCAATGGTCCTGCTCTTGTAGAGGATAATATTGTATTTACATTACCACAAGACAGGTTCGAGGGGTGGACACCCTCAGTTAATATGCGAGGTACTGGCACTATACCCGCTGCTATTACACTTGCAAACCAAGAAGCACCTAAAAAGATTGATTATACTATTACAGAATTAGAAGCTATTGTAGAACAAGTACAACCTCCTGAAAGTTATATTCAAGATTTAGTAAGAAAAATAAATTCAAGCGAAGGTCTTGTTATGAATTATAAAAATGTTTCGCTATTTAAAATTAATCAAGTAGGCAGCAATGGCTTACTAAATTCCAGTATTCCAAATACTGCAAAAAGAGTTTATAGCATTAATGCGATGCCATTAAATGCTACTGATACTTATGATGGTAATAATTTAACTTGCGTAGGCGGCGATGGTGCTCAAAGTTATCAATTTGTAATTAACGATACGCTAACACCCGACCAAAGATGCAGTCTTCGCCGTATGTCATTGACTCCACCAAATGTTGAACAATTACATCTTCAAGAGCTCAGAAAATCTCTTATGAATTCTGGTGTATTTGTTAGAAATCTACAAAATGCTGAAAAAAATTTCGTAATTGGTAGAGCAGTATCAATGTATGGTTCTGTTTCTGATATTACTAAATCTGATTTAAGTTTAAGAATTGAATATTCTGGTGCAGTAAGACAAAAAACTCTAAATGTGTATGTATGCTCTGCAAGAACATTAGTTGTTCGTAATAATGAAATACAAGTTATTAATTAATTATTTTATTTAATTTTATTTTTTTTTAATATTTATATTATATAAATAAAATGACTATAATATCACAACAGAAAAATGAAGTACTCCCATTGAATATGCCACAAAATAATGAATACTCGTTTAAAAATGGCTCGTCGATTTGTCAAATTTTAATACCAGAATCGCCTACAATGGTACTAACTGATACAATTAAATTAAACGGAAAATTAAGATTGAATAAATCTACATCAACTTTTAGCACACCTGTATTTCCTGATAATGCTAATCGCAAAGGCACTGGTGCTTATGCTCTTCGTCTCAATGAAAGAGTTGGTATAAATTCTCTATTTGAAAATATCACAATTTCAGGTTTAGGTGCTGGCGGTCAAACCCTTGAATCTATTAGAAATGTTGGACGACTACTATCTTTAACAAAACCATTAACACACGAACAACACGAATTTGATGGTCATTTGCAAGGTCAAGACCCTGCTGTTGCTTCTCGTTCTTTATTAGGAGCAGTAGAATGTAACACCGAAGTATTCTTCTCAATGCCGTTAGAAGTTGGTATGTTCTCTGGACAACAAGCGATTCCAATCGGTATGAATGGTACTCGTGGATTACAAGTATTACTACAACTCGCAAGCGATTCCAATGCTCTAATTTGTAGTGAGGCTGACAAAAATGGAGTATTTTATTCTCTTGTAGATGTATCGCTAACTTACGATACTCTTGTTTTTGACGCTGAAACCAGTGAAGAGATGATGAGAGCAAAAACTGGCGTAATGGAATACAATTCGTGGTCGCATCAATATTCTGTTATTAATTCTTCTGATGCTCAACTAAATCTCAATTTTGGTACTAAAAATACTCTATCTGTTATTTCTAATACAATACCAACAACTCATATTAATAATGTTGATAAAGATGGATTCAGTACAGATAATTTTAAAAATTCTACCACCGACCCTTATGATTCAGATGTAAAATTAAATAAACTTACATTCATTAAAGATGGTATTAAAGCACCTCTCGATTATGAAATTAATTCAAAAGACCAATCAGATGATAATCGACCAAGGGTAGAAGTTATTAATAATCTAAAAAATGCTATGAATACTCAATCATCGGCACGAACTCTTGTTTCTGTAAATACTGAAAATGATTTAAAAACTAAAATAAATTTACTCGGTCAAGAGGTTGCATTACTTGACCCAGCAGTAAGTGTTGAAACTCAAAGTAATCCAATTTTTGGTCTGGGTATCAACGAGGACCCACTAACAAAAGTCGGTAGAGATTTCAGCACATCAACTTACTCTGTTAGAATTGAAAGTGATTTAAATGGTTCGTCACCAAATTCTGTAAATACATTTTCATTATCAAAAAATGTATTAACTTATTCACCACAAGGAATTTCAGTAAGTTCGTAAATTATTTTATTTAATTTTATTTTTTTTTAATATTTATATAATATAAATAAAATGAATAAATCTCAAATACCCGATGTACTAAAACCAGTTTCAAGAACTACTATGAGTAATGTTGATATTTTTACAAGTGTTTTAGAACCAGTAAATAAAAGTCAAAAAAGAGTCATTTTCAATTTGCGCCAACAAGGCATACTAAATGCTGGTTCTCGTCTTGTTATGTCTCTTCATACTACAAATGCCGTTGCAGGTTCTGCTTATTTACCAGTTGGTGCTGGTATAGGTGCTTGCATAGATAGTGCTATTCTTCGAGTGGGCACTCGGGTTATTGCTAAAACAGAAAATTTTGGTCATTATTATATGGCTAAACGAAGTGTTCATACTCACCAACAAAAACAGAATATAGATATGGTACTTGATGGCGGTGTTAATAATATTGGACCAAGTCCTAATGCTGATGGCAAATATAGTTTTGATGTTGGGTCTGCTATATATACCAGTAAAACAACTGCTTTTGTAAATAGTCCTTATAAAATTGTTCAATCAGAAGAAGATTGCCCTACATTTTCACTTGCTCTCAATGACCTCTTTCCGATGATGCGTTCAAATGGTTTGCAATTACCACTTTTTGCTATGAAAGACCAAGTATCTATTGAAATTAATTTAGTTCAACAAAAAACAGGCGAAACTGGCAAAAATTGTCTTTTCTCTGCTGCTCCAACCGATAGTGCAACTACATATGGTCTTAACAATTTTGCCCTTCAGCTTGATTATCTCCAATATGATGATGCTACAATGAATAAAATCAGAGATATGGTAAATTCGCCAACAGGATTGCCAATGATTTATGACGATTTAGCGTGTACTACAACTTCTATTCCTGCCGTTGCTCAACCTGCTGATAATACTACAACCGAAGTATCTATATTAAGAGAAGTTGGTTCTGCTGGTCTAAAAGTTAAAAATGTATTAGTCGTTGAAAAAAATGCTACTGCTAATACTTTATTAGGCGATTACCGAAGTGATTCACCTGTACACCCTCCCAAATATAATTGGCGTGTAAATGACCGGATTATTTATCCAAGAAAATTATTTAACACTTCGCAAATGAGAAATGAAGTTGAACAAGTATTAAAATTCCCTCTATCTGTGCCATCGTGTGTATATTCTCACGATGTTTCTAATGATTTCTACACTTCTAAAAATGGCAGACAGAATGAAATGCTTGATGCTAATGTTATAATGGAAGCACAAAATCCAGTTCAAATGGCAGGTACCACTTTCTTAACTGGTCTCAATCTTGAAAGAGGACCTAATGGCGAAGGAACCGATATTCATCATAAAAATATTCTATATGACCGAACTCAAACATTCAGTCGTAATGATTTTAGCGCGATAGATTTAAAATTCTTTGTAGAATATGAAAGGTCGTTTGTATTATCACAAGGTGTTCTTCTTGTTAGTGCTTAAATACCTTATAAATTATTTTTAATACTAAAAATATTTTTTTTTTACTTTTAATTAAAGAGAAATAATATATTATATATCTTTAATTTTATTATTACACAATAGTAATTTTATTAAATTTTATTAAATTAAAATAAATTATTATATAAATGGAGAAACAAATCATTATAGAAAGTAATCAAGAAATTGCTAAACGCAATTATTATGTTGATTATGGGAAAGTTATAAACGATGATGTTAATAATGATGAATTTTCAAACTCAAAATGGAAAACAAAATTGCCAACTGGAATACCGCTTGATGTTGGTGATAGTATTCAATATTATTCATCTATGATAAGAAGTAAAGGTTTATCTGACCAAGGCGTAGAATTAATTGGAACTGCTGATAGTAATGAAGATTTAGTGGATAATAAAGGAAAAATTGAATTGGGTTATTACATTGGTAATAATTGGTTAAATAATTTAATGCTTCCAAAATCAATAGCAACATTAAGAGATTATACTGAGAAAGTTGCTGAAACATCTGCATCTATGAGAAATTTTGATTTTGTTAATACTTATAATACATATAATATTCCTGAAAAAAATAATAGTGGCACTGATGTCGTGGTTGCTGGTGAAGGAATAGCTCCTGATGCTGTTTATGCAACAAGTCAATTTGGAGGTGATTGGCAAAGACAAAACGCATATGATAATAAAATATATGATTCAACTGCGGGAACTGGTTGGGGTTGGTGTTCAGCAGCTAATGGAACTGATAATGGTAATATTACTGGTGGTACTGAATTTGATACTACTGATGGTACAGGGATTGCTGAAATTTCTTATGAATTTAATAATCCAAAAGTTGTGAAAAAATATTTGATTTTTCCAAAATATAGTACCGCAGGACACGATGGACGCAATCAAAATTTACGAGTTTGGGAACTTCGTGGTGCAACTGAAAAATCAATATACGATAAAAGTAATTCTGCAACATTTACAATTTTAGATAGTAATACTTTTACTGGTGCTTTATCATCAGCAGGTGCAATAAGTGATTGGACTACTATCCCCAGTTTTGCCTCTAATAAACCATTAGCATCTAATAATGAAGATTTAGCAAAACATTTTACAATTTCAAATACAGGTTTATTTAAATATTATGTATTACACATAACTGGAAATTATGGAGATGAATTAGTAGGATTCACGGAATGGGTATTAGTTGCTGAAACACCAGAAACAGAATTTGATAAAATACCAAATGTTTTTTTCAGCGATTATGGTGGTCCAAGTATTGAAACACAAACTGAATGGGAGAAAAATGGACCATCAAATTTAAATATTACTGCTGATGAATTAAATACAAGTAGTTTTATTTATAGTAATGCAAATCCAACGGCAACAGGTAATTTATGTAATTATGTTCCAGATGATAAACGCCTATATGTTGGTGCAAGTGATTGGGTGGGACCTTATCAAAATGGGTGGGGTGGATACCATAATGTAGCATATACAAAATCATATACAAAATTATTTGATATTGTTAAATCAGAAGCAGAAATAGAAACCAACTTGGGTTTTAATTCGCCTGTCGTTATAGGACAAAAAATAACAGAAAGTTTAAATGACCCTAACTTTGATGATAATGTATTTGTTAAACCTAAAATTATTGATTTTAAATATGATTTAGTAGATGATTTAGGTATTATAAATTATAAAAATTATTTCAAAACATACGAAACAACACAAGTAATTGATGAAACTTGTAAATCAATACCTACATCATTTGGTAAAATGTTATATGATATTAATGATGGAACTGATAATTTTGCAATAAATCAAATTGTTAAAGACAAAACTGGTGGTAATCTCGCAACAATAGAACAAAGAAATCGCTATATGTGGAATTCAATTGCCTCTGGTGATTTTAAAAGAACACGAGCAATGAGTAAATTATATCAAAATCTATATCTATCAAAAAATAGTGTATCAATGCAAAGTATGACACACGAATTATTAAAAAATGTTTCAATTTATACAGGTGGTATAAATCCAAGTACATATTGGAATAATGTAATAACTAACTCTGCATATCCAACAAGTAATCCGTATAATCTTGGAGAACAAATATGTATATTTGATGATTTAACCAATTTTTCTTTACCATTCACGAATGATGATAAAACAGATTTAGCAAATAGAGTTTTATTTAGAGATTTTACTGCTAATGCAAGAGGATATGAATCAAAAGAAAATATTTTAGCAGGTGCTGGTGTAGGTATTCATAGTACTACATTTGCTTTATATTGGTCTTCCAGTCATAGTGCTCCATATTCAGGTACAAAATTAGTAGATAATGTTATTTATTCTACTACCAGTTCAGGGGGCGGAATCGGGTGGGTCAATGATAATGCTGATGGAACAGCAAATGGCTCAGGCAGTTTGCCAACGAATTCAGGTCAAAATTATTTAAGAGTTACTAATTCTATTGGCAGACAAGAGGTTCTTTATAAATTTTATTCTAATAAAATTGTAAATAGGATTATTTTATTTCCAATTTATGATGATACTTTAAAAAATAGAAATATTAAAAAATATGAAATTAGAGGTACTACTTTTGCAACATATAAAAATGATGACCCAACCACTTATACATTATTACATAATCATATTGGTGATGATGATTTAAGCAAAGAATATCCTACAATACCACAACTAAAAGCATTAACATCAACAACAAATACCGCATCTGGTAATATTAATTTAGGAAAGAAAATCAATTTTGAAAATACAACACCATTTGAAACTTATGTTATTTATATGACTGAAAATTATGGAGAGAATACATATATGGGTACAAATGAAATAGTATTAGTTAATATTGAAAATGAATCAGAATATAAAACACCAAAAGTAAATGAAGATGTTATTATTGGTGGTGGTGGTGCTTCTACATCATTTTATAATGTTGATGCTTCAAGTGAATTATCAACTGCTAAAAAAATAAATGCTGTTGATAATATTATCAATAATGGTGTTGATTCTACATTTTGGGCAACTGCAAATGGAAGTGCATTACCATCTACATTTAGTTTTGAATATCCGAATGCTGTAAAAGTAAATAAATATGCCATCTTTCCAAGATATAATCCATTATCAAGAACTCAAAATATTAAATCTTGGCAATTACGAGCAGCAACAAGTAAATCAGCATATAATAATAATAATTATGTAGTATTAGATTCAAGAAGTTTAAATGCTGATATAAATCTTGCTTGGCCAAATATGAATTCAATTCAAAATTTACACCCCAATTCAAAAGCATCTGATAATATGAATTTAGCAACTACATTTACAATTGCTAATCCTGATAAATATAAATTTTATTTATTAAATATTACAGCAAATTTCGGGTCAAATGTATATTCAAGTTTAAATGAATTTATATTAATTTCAAATGAAACTGATAGATATTTAAATTTACAAAATAATAATGTAATAGTTACAAATCTAATAGCAAATGAAATGAATTTTAATATGTTAAAAAGTGTTATGATTGATGAATTAGAAAAACCATCATCAAATGATATAAATATTGATTATGCTAATCAAGAGTTTTTAGATAGTTTATACTTTTCATTAGAGTTAGGCAATCTTGATGATAAATTCAGTGATAGTATTTATAATATTTTAAATAGTGTAAATAATAAACAATATACTGAAAAACGAGTAGAAGCAGGCATACCAGTACCAGTTGCATTATCATCTGTAAATAATGTTGCTTCTCATCTATACCCTCTAAATACACGACCGGCAGATATTCCAACAGGATATTTAAAAACCAAAGGATTATATAGAATGCCCCTCTACGCTGGTTTGTTTGCTGATAGAGATAATATTAAAAATCATACCGAAGGAACTGGCAATAATTCTAAATTTATTACACAAATAGAAAAATACAGAGATAATAAAATGTATGAAATAGATTTCTATTCAAGATATAATGAAAACAGAACGCCTAAATCTAATAATTTAACTTTACCTGACCCCACAACAAATTTTGGTGTTGATTTGAAATTTGATTTTAAAGATATGGTAGGTAATTATTATGATGATACAAAAATTAAAGAACTTGGTTTAGGTTGTGTAGTTGTTTATAAACATATTGAAAATACTTTAACTGATGATAGTATAAATATTCCATTTATAGCATTTGTTTGTAGAAATCAAATTTCAAGTTTAAATAAATATAAAATACCATTATGCAATGAAGGAGAGTTTCTTGGCATTCCACGCTCATTACAAAATAACTCTTTATCATATACACAAAGTTGGCAAAGAAAAGTTCATTATGACGATAGAGGTGTTGTATTAACTGCAATAAATGTAGAAATTGTGGGCGAATATGTAGCTTCTAATAGTAATAAAATAACTGCTACTTTACAAGGTTCAGATGGAATAATAACACCAACTTGTAGTTTAGATGTTGATGTACTCCAAGTAGGTGCTGTATTTCTACAAAGAATTTTAAAAATAACAATAACAAATAATGGCAGTCATTTAAAAACTCCACCTTATGTACAATTC
>Ga0181395_1001096_pt1 | contig 11197 bp, 5 predicted proteins | sample 18SPOviralmetaG_FD_130124 | JGI IMG/M metagenome (GOLD analysis project Ga0181395, IMG submission 130124) | Marine viral communities from the oligotrophic San Pedro Time Series (SPOT) site, San Pedro Channel, CA, USA - 18 SPOT_SRF_2010-12-16 | ecosystem: Environmental > Aquatic > Marine > Strait...
ATTATAAAAACAACAGTCTGTATTTAATAAAGGGTCTGGTTTTGGCCAACAATCTCCACCAGGAGGGCAATTATCATTCCAATAACTTACATCTAACGAATTTACTGGATTTGGATGACATCCTAAATAATTATTAGCATCAACCATTGAATTTTGTCCTACTGGTTGGTTTAATTGGTTAGTTGGTTGATGGTTTATTGCTACTGGATCTGCACAACCATAAGTATATCTACAACATAAATTATTATTTGGGTCAGCAGGTAAAGTTCCTGATGCCATTGGATTATTTCCATTTTGATGATATGCTAAGTCATTTGTATCTGCACATCCTATTCCTTGATTTTGTTGTTGACTAAAAGGATAATCTGTTGAATCTATATCATTACAAAAGTATAAATTAATACTACTTCCACAACATTGATTCATATTTGAATCTGGTATAAAATAATCATCAGATAATACAGCTATATTAGAATCTGAATGACATCCCCATGAATTGTGTACATTGGAGTCAAATGGTGGGGTTATTACATTAGAACCTGCTCCATAATTTGTAACTTGATCTATACACCCATATGAATATTTACAACAAGAAGTATCATCTGGATTTGGTGTAGTTATATCTGGTGTAGTATCTGTAGAGTTTGGTTTACATCCTAATGCATTAGAATCATAATTAGAAAAAGGAACTATTCCATGATATCCTGTGAAATTGGCACCTCTATTAATATTATTAAATCCTACATTGTCTACTTGTTGTGCACATCCATAATTGTATGTACAACAAGCATCATAATTAGAATCTGGTTGAAGATATGGTAAATAAGTACCATCATCCATAGTAGGATTTCCATTAGGGTTTGAATAAGTATAATCTGGACATCCTAATGAATCAGTAACATAATTAGCTGCTGTTAAATCTGGACATCCTGTTGTAAAAGAACAACAAAAATCACCATCACCATGACCATTGTAAGTAGTTAGTGGGAATGATGGATTATTAGAATCTTCACATCTTAAATTAGAATCTGTATAATTGTTTGAAAGTGGGTTTGGACATCCAAATTGATTTTCCCAACTACAACAAGAAGCATCATTTGAATCTGGTGGTCCTAAATATTTTAAAGGATCACTTGTTGATAAAGATAAGTCTGCTGAACATCCTTTAGCTCCATTATAGTTAGCTTGAGCCATAGATTGATAAAAATTATCCGCTGTTGGGTTAGGACAAGAATAATCATATTGACAACATGATGTGTCTTGTGTTTGATTTCCATATCCATTTACATATGGATCATTTGTGTCTGGTGGGTTACATCCTACATTATAAAAATCATAACATTCTGTGTTTTTTACTGATTGTCCTTGATAATCCCAACTACACCACATTATTTCATCTGTAGCTGATGGATTGTTTGGAGGATTATTTGGGTTAAAGTTTAAAAATGATGTATTTCCTACAAAATTTTCCCCTAATGCTCCTAAGAAAGTATAAAATTTAATATTTGAATAAGGTGAAACAACCATTGATTGATATCCTGTGATTGCTAAAGGATCATTACATCCATAAACATCTGCATAATCACAACACCAATTAGGTTGATCTATATCTATTACATTTGAATCAAAATCGACAGCTGTATAAAAGGTTGAATTTGGATTAGTTTTAGAACAACCAGTACCTTGATTGTAAGCTGTTAAATTAAAACCACCTCCTGATACTCCTTGTAAAATAAGATCAGTACATCCAAATTCTGGATTACAACATGCTCTATAAGAATCTCCTGGTTGACTTGTATCTATACCTAAATAAGGTATTCCTAAATATCCTAATGGATTATTTAAATCTTCACATCCTAAAGCATTTGGATCTGCAAATGCTAATAAGTTTGTATCATTACAACCATAATGATATTCACAACAATCATTGTCTTTATTTGTATCTAAAACACCATTTCCATTATTATATCCATTTGCATCATATGGATTTCCCCATCCTTGATAATTTTCATTTGTATAACTACCAATCCAGGATACAGTTGTAGTAAACTGACTTGCATCAGTATAACATGCAAAAGCATTTGAATCATAATTACAAAGAGGACATCCTACTACATTGTATGTAGTTAGTATACCTGTTTGTTCTACTGCATTTGAATCAGGACATCCTACATTATAATTACAACAAATAAGGAAATTAGGATCATTAGAATCAGTAATTATATTTGAATTTGAATCTGTAGCACATCCAAAAGTTCCATCTCCTGGACCAGTACCAACACCCATTCCTGTTACATTTGTTGGATCATTCCATGAAGCATGAGTTCCATAATTATTTGCATTTTGATCTACACATCCAATATACTGACAACATGAATTATCAGTTGGGATTGTTAGACCTGTGTTTGAATCAAAGGAGCATCCATCTATTCCTTCTGTTATTCCTATATTATTATAAGCATCATTATCAGCACACCCTTGATATTGGCAACATGATCTAGAATTTGTATCTATATTATCATTGACATTAAAACCATCTCCACAAGATATATTATTATCAGGAATACTAGAATTAAATACATTATTATAATAATTTTCTGATGTAGAATCATTACATCCTTGATAATGACAACAACTTGTATCTCCTGGGGTATTAGAATCACAACTTAAAAAAGTATTTGAATCATAACCTGCTATAGGCTGATAATAGTTTGGATCTCCTCTAAAATTTCTAGCATTATAATCATTATCTGCGAAATTAGGATACATCCAAGTTCCTACTAAAGAATTAAGAGTATTATCTGGACACCCTAAATAACCACAACACCAATTTCCTATTGGATCTATCGCCCATGTATTAGAATCATTTATATCATAATTTTTACTTGGACATCCTAATACAAAGTTAAATACTCCTGATGTTGGGGTATGAGGAGTTGCAGTTGAAATCATATGATTTGCTACATTAGGAGGGGATTGATATCCATAATCAGCACTATTATCATCACAACTATAATATGTACAACAATCATAATTATTTGAATCTGGTGTATTTCCTCCTGAAGGAATACATCCATCTGCAGATGGATCATAATTTGCTGCTAGGTGGTATGTAAAACTACTATTATTTGTTAATGTTACTGTAGATGTTGTATTATCAGTACAACCACCATAAGTACATAAGGAAGGAGTGTCTATTATTTGGTTAAGAGGTACATTTGGTAATGTTACAGTATAAGGATTTGTTGCCGTTGGATCTGTACAACCATTGTACATACAACATTCTATATTTGTATCTGCAAATAAATTAGTTGTTGGATCTCCATTTGGATCACATCCTGTATTTCCACCTAAAAGTCCTAATGCTGGTACATTATTTGTTCCTAAAGCTAAACCAGGATAATCAGTCGGATCTACACCTGGATTAGTTAATATAGTTAAATTTGTAGTTAAGTCTGTACATCCTATATATTGACAACATGAAGATCCTGCTTGTGGGTTTTGCCAATCTTCAAAAATTTGAACACCATTTGTATCTATAGGACAACCTTCACCATTATTACTATCGTAATTATAAGCTAAATCATCAGGACAACCAAAATCAGGTGATACACAACAATTTGTATTTCCTGTTATATTAGGTAAAGCGCCATCTTGACACCCTATTGTTCCTAAAGAATTACCATTTCCGTCATTTTGCATAACGGCTACTCCTTGATAGTATCCCCAATTTTGTACTGGGACATTCATAGCGTTTATAGGACCGGGATCAGAACCATCTTCATTCTGATAAATATAATTTCCTGAGCTAGCTGGTAATTCTGTAGCAACATTACATCCTACATATTCACAACAATGTTCTAAATTTGAGTCTGCTGATCCTATGAAAAAACTAGTTGAACCTACACTAGATGCCATACCAGCATCTATTATTTCACACCCTGTTGCATTTGAATCGTAATTTATAGCATTAGGATTATTACACCCTACATTTGGGTCTGTTGGTGGTTTACAACAACTTGTATCATTAGGATCTACATATCCTTGGCTATTACAGCCTACTGTAAAATTATTAGTATCATATCCATGATGTCCTATGTTAGTCCATGTTGCAACATTATTAGGATCATATCCTACTTCTGTTCCAAAACCTTTCATAGTTTCTATTCCTAAAGTAGGACAACCTACAACATGACAACAAGTAGTATCATTTATATCACCTACTCCTGAAACATCAGGACATCCTATATTTATGTCTTTATAAGTAGTGATCCATGCATCATTATATGCCCCACCTAAAAGTGGCAATCCTTGATTTTGAAGTGTATAATTTGTATCAAAAAGTCCTCTATTTACAATAGGGAAATTTGAGTCTGCACTTTCTGTTCCTTTACATCCTATAAAATTACAACAATCTATGTCAGTAGAATTTGGTATTCCGTTTGGATTATTACTAGCACAACCTTGTACTATAATATTTGTGTCAGTACTATTACCAAAATTGTAAGTACTATTAAAACCATTTGAATCTTGTACAGTGTAAATTCCTCCTCCTGCAGTAATCCAAGTAGGAAAGACACTATTTGGATCTACACTAAATCCTAAATTTTGTTCTTGATTATAATTTGTAGAATTATTATCAACACATCCAAATATATACCAAGAATCATCACAAGCTCCACTAGGACCTTGACAATTAGCTAAAGCAGCTGCTTGACCTCCTATTGCAGGTAAATAAAAACCTGCAACGGTATTAATATATGATTGAGGACCACCAGTAAAAGCATCTGGTCCATAATATGAATTCTGTAAAGTAGGATCTGGAGTTATTGAGTTACCTAAATCATCTCCTGCATATATTCCTCCACAAGGTTTATTTGGGTTATTAGATACATCTAACAAACTACAATCTAAATTACCTGCATTATATGAATTACCTGCTGCATCTAATCCTGCTAACCAAGAATCAGTAAAAGAAGGATTATTCACACAATGATGGATAATATCTATTGGTGTTACCCAATTTTGGTTGTATTGTCCTGCGCCTATATTTCCATATTGTTGTTGTTCAGTTGTATAAAAAGGAGCAGTAGATGGTATACCTACAGTTGGGTAAGTAGAATTTGCTTTTAAGTCTAATTGTAAAGATAATTGAATATTATGAGGAGTGTCTGTTGACAATAAAAGTGTTTCAACAGTACCTGCTCCATCACAAATATATAAGTATCCTCTTTTTTCTTGTGCAGTAGGTCCAGTAAAACCTTCTGCATACCAATGGTCTTCTGGAGTATTTGTAACTTGTTCTGATAATAATTTAATTTCAGCTTCTGTTAGGAGTTTTTTAGGGGATGGTTTTTGTTCGTTGTAAAGAGTTTTTTGATTTTTTCTCCACTTATTTATGTCAAATTTTTTCATCTTAAAACTTTACTTGTTTTTGGTAAGTAGGATTACCTGTTCCTTGTATTGGTTCCATTCCTCTTGTTTGTTGACCTTCTGCTCCACCGTATGGGGCTCCAGAATCATTATAAAAATTTAATTCGTCTGAAGCATCAATAAATGGGCGTTGAGAAGTTACATTATTACCATCGTCAGAAGTAGGACCCATTGATGCCATATCTCCAGTTCCTGTGTATTCTTTTATTACAGATCTAATTAATTCTCTTAATTCTTCTTTAGTCATCTTGACTTTTTTTAATTCTTTTTCTTCCTATATTAGCTGCTTCTTTTATATCTTTAGTCATCTTTTCTTTATCAATACCACCTATCCATCTTTCTATATCACCTTGTTCAGATATAAAACTGTCATTAGATGAATTAACTACATCTAATAAATATGCTTCTGTTTTATCTATTACAGATATTTTGTTATTTATTCTAAGATTATCAATATATTTATAATACTTATCAGTTCCTTTTATTTTTAGTTTATGTTCAAATTTTACAACACAATCATGACATTTTTTATGTGCTTTATAATTATTTATATCTAAATAATGTTTCATTACTTTACTACACTTAGGACAACATAAAGGTGTAAATACTTCTTTTTTTATTTTATCTAATTTTGATATCGTTTGTTTAATACCATTTTTTATTGTCCAAGTTTTTTTATTTTCTGTCCAAACATCACCTTCTTTATATTCTGTTTGTTTTTTATTGTAACCTATTTGTACTTCAGATGAGTTATTTGCTTTACCTGTTATTAGGTTACGCATTCTGTCTACATCCTTTCTTTTAAATTCTTTTTTTAACATAAACTTTTTAAAAATCTGAGGTTAAACCCCCTAATATAAATTTTCCTGTTATTTTAAATGGTTTGTTTGATATTTTTTTATCTCTTATTACTACTCCTTCATGATTTTCAACTGAACCCATAGGTGAATCTAATACTTTAAGTACTTCATCTCCTAATTTTTCAGTTGCTAAATAAGTTACAAATCCATTGATAGCTTTTTGTTTATCATCTTCATCTTCAAATAAAATATCTACATTTTCTCCTTTTAAAATAGCTAAATATACTTGTTTAGAAACAGCGCCTACTTTCTTTTTAGTACTATTAACGTTCATAAATATAAAACTATCTTTAGGAATTAAATTTAATTCATTTAACCATTTATCTAATGATTGTGTTTTATCTTCTTTATTAGAAACTACTGTATATTGTTTAGATAAAGCTGAACTAAAATTTGGTTTACTTGTCATTTCTGTAGGTACAGATCCATATACTTCAAATCCTCTTTTTTTAGCTATTGGTGCTAAATTATTTAATAAAGATTGTAAAGCTGTTTTATCATAATTAAATTCAGTTGAAAAACGTTTTGTTAACATTTGTCTTTTTCCTTGTACTTCTTTAGTTTCCATTTTATTTAAACCATGAATTGCTATAAAATTAGAACCATAATCTTGTACATTTGTTTTTCCACTAACATACTCCATATTAAATAATACGTTTGGATCATCAAATGCACCTAAAGCTACAAGATCATTTTGTATAGTAGGTAATGCTTCATTAAACATATCTAATACTTCTCCTCCTACTTTAACCATTCCATGTCCTGGTTTAAATCTATCTTCTAAATCTGCTTTTGTAATTCCTTTTATATCAAGTGGTTTTTTAGAACCTCTATCCATAACAAACTGTTTTTTACCATCCAAATCTACTAATCAAATAGAACTATTTACACCATCTATTTTTACAGATCCTGGATTTAAGTTTAAAGAATCTGAGGATTTTATAAATATATCTTTTAAATCTTTTCCTGATTTTACTGAATCTATATCAAAAGGATGGTCCATATGTCCTGCTGCTCCTCCTTCTGTTAATATGTTTAACCACCAATCTTTTGAAAATAGTTTTACTTCATTTATTTTTTTATCAAATGATTTTTCTATTTCATTACTATCTTCTAAATTTGAAAAAAATTCTTCCCAAAAATATTCTAAGGCTTCTAATCTTTCACCTTCTAATTCTTGTTGTAATTCTATAAATTTTAATTTAAAATTAGGTGTATTTAACTGTTTTAAAATGTCAGCATGCATTGCAAACATTTTTATTTCTCTATCTGAAAGTTCATTTAAATTTATAGATTCATACATACTTCTAAATGGAAAATTTCTTCTATTATATTTGTAATTTGGTTCTACGGGTGTTTTAGGACCAGGATCATTACTTTTAGCATAATCATGGTAAAACTCATAAGAAGAATTAGTAGGAAATTTAATATAATCTCCTACATTAATATTATTTTTTTCACAATAACCCCCTTCTAATTCTAAAATATTATCTGCTATTCCTGTGTATTGAGGACAATTATTTTCTGAACAAGGAGGACAATTATGATGTATGTTAGTTATTTCATCTTTAGTTATAAAAACTATATCTAAAGGTATTAAACAATTTTTCATATGAAAAGATCTTTGTCCTGCTTCTCCATAAGGGAATAACATTCCCCCATCTAAATTATCTCTACCCATCATTCCTGTCATATGGTCTTCTGGAGTTACCATTATTTCTAAAGGAATTAATTGATTATTAATTGTTGCTTGGTTATTACTTTTAATTTCTTTTAAACTTGTTACTATACTCCATGCTTTTTCTTTTTGTTCTGAAGTTAAATGGTCTGGAATAAATTTATTAAATTCTTCTTTTCTACCTCCTTTAATAAAATCTCTCATATCTGTACCTGATACTCCTCCTGATTGTGGGGGTACTTCTGTTATATAGAATTTGATACCTTTAGGGTCTGAGAATTTACTTATATTAGCAAAACGTTTATCTTTAAAATCTTTTTCACCTACTCCCAAATATATGATAGATCCTTCAGGAGCATCTTGTTCTATAAAATCATAAACATCTTGTACTGGAGAATTTGAAGTTGAAGGTAAAATTGTAAGTTTATTAGCTACAGGATCAGAATCAGTGGATCTATACAAATCCCATAATTTAAGAGACATTTCTCTAGTAATATTATCTCTTTTTTTAGCACCTACTTTAATTAAAATAGTAGTAGCATCTGTGTTAGACGCTAACCATTTAGCCATATTATAATGCCCTGCGTGAGGTGGTTTAAATCCTCCAGGTAAAAGCGCTATTTTTTCCATTAACTAATGTAGTTTATTATAAATATAAAACTTTATGACAAGGCTAATCTTTTTTTTATTAAAAGAGAAGTTGTAAATTTTGTTGCTTTATGTAGTAATTTTGTAAATTCTTTAAAACCTAATTCAGATGGATCTTTATCACCCATTTCTATAAGATAGACTTGTTTTCCATAAGACATAAATGTTTCTGCGTGGTTAAAGGCATCCTTAAGTGCATCTTCATCTAATGCAAGATAAATTTTTTCTACTTTAGATTCAATAATTTTTTTCATTAGTGTAGTAGAAATCTTTTTTCCAAACAAAGGAATTGCATTGCGTTTTATAGCCATTGCATCGAACGCACCTTCGCACAAAATAATGGGTAAATCCCAGTTTATATACATTTCAAACCCAATTATGTCCTTGGTACTGGAAGCGAGTTTATGTTTAATATATGCGTTTTTATCAAATGAACGACCTACGTAATAATTTAAAAAACCATCTTTATCATATGATGGAACTACTACCATATTTCTTAATGGTCCTTGTTCGCAATAATGTAAATCATATTTTACTACGTCTTGTTGAGTAATTCCTCTTTGATTTAAATAATGTAAAGCGTGTCTTGATAAAACTGCAGAACTAGATATTATAGGTACTACTTCTTTAGGTAACATTAAAGTATTAGCGTCAACTTTTTGTTTGACTTGCTTTTTAAAATTGTATTGTTGATCTATTTCTTTTAAAGCACTATATGCTGCTCCTGGAGCGTTAGCTTTTTTAAGTAATTGAAAAGCTCTATGACCTTTATAACCACAAACCCAACATTGAAATTTTTGAGATAATAAATTAAACGTTAATTTTTTCTTATGATGGTTACAAGAAGGACAAGTAAAAACAGCTTCATCTCCCCCACGAGCAGATTTACTTTTACCTAAAATTGATTCTAGTAATTTTTTTAATAAATCTTCTTTCATTATAAAAATTTAATAAAACCATTTTCTTTAAGATATTCTATATATTCAAATTCTAATTTTAAATTATGTCTTCCTAATCCTTCACGTGCATATTTATCTGATTCATCTTGATTTTTTATAAATTTATTTCCATACCAATGACCTGTTTTAAAACCATCAAAACCAACTAAAGTTATATCATTGTATATTGATCCCATACATACTTTTTCATTTTGTTGTAATATATGGGGGATTAAATAAAATAAAATTTTTATACCTGTTGTTGGTTCTTGGTGTAGGGGAAAACTATTAAAATTATATAATACTTTTTTACAATCTTGTTGTACTTTTGGGGGCATTAAAACTAAATTATTATATTTTTGTTTAAAAATATCATATTGTTTAGGTTCCCCAATAAGTACTTTATTATATCTTTTTACAAGTGTAGGTGAATTACGTTTTAATCCTGATGGTTCTATTGTAACCCATATATCTGTTTTTGTTCCTAAAACTTTTCTATTTGTTCTATTTAGTAATTCATGGTTTCCACCATTATTTATTCTAATAACTACATCATACTTGTCTATTGTTTTTCCTAATTTTCTTTTTTCTAATTCTTTAGATGCTCCTACTATTAAAATTTTATCATCTTTATTTATATTTAATTCATCTGTATGTTCTGTAGATGTTTGATCATATAACAATCTTATAGAAGGATATTCTCCACTTAATCCTGTGTGTAAATGGTTTATTGCTTTTTTTGCATAATAATATGCATTTATTGTATCAAAATTTTCTTTTAATTGAACATCTATCCAATTTGAATTTTTATTTTTATCTTTAAAAGGATCTAATAAATTATTAATATTTTCTCCATTAACAGCATAAACCCACATTCCTGTATTTACACCTGGTTGTCCTATTGTTTTAGATGCTTTAATAAAATAAGGCTCTACATTAACTCCATTTACTCCTCTAGTAGGATTCCCAAAATTAAAGAAACTCCATGTTTTATCAGATAAATTACTTATTATTTCTTCAAATCTATTATCTACTATATCTATATCATCTTCAAATATAATAAAAATTTCATCTTTTTTTATTTTTTTCCATAAAGTTAAATGAGTATCTCTACATGCTCTTGAACCTCTATTAGTTCCAGTGTATTCTTTTTCTCCATCTATAGCTGAAAATCTTTCTGCTTGTATATTATGTTTTTTTAAGACACTTTCTATGTGTTTTTTTCTTTTTATATCTCTATCTAGATTTATATAAAAATATTTTATTTTTTTATTTTTCATTTAAAATCTTTATCAAAAAATTTACCTAATATATTATCATTAAGATATTTATTAGTTTCTAATACCTCTAATATAAACTGCCATTTACATTCTAAGTATGTAAGTTCTTTTTTATTAAAAGCCAACTGTAGTATTTTTCTTTCTAAGTCTTCTTTATTTGCATCTTTTATAAAACTATGAGAACCATAGTAAGTTTTCCAATCGCTTTCCTTTTGTACTCTTTTAAATATAGGAGGACGACCTTTACCTTCCCAAAGTGCTTTTTCTTTTTTGCCTAATTTTTTCTTTAAATTATAAATTAAAGATTTTTTACCAATGTACTTTTTTCCAGTTGGTAAATGAGTTGTTTGATAAATAAAA
>Ga0181395_1001098_pt1 | contig 11192 bp, 16 predicted proteins | sample 18SPOviralmetaG_FD_130124 | JGI IMG/M metagenome (GOLD analysis project Ga0181395, IMG submission 130124) | Marine viral communities from the oligotrophic San Pedro Time Series (SPOT) site, San Pedro Channel, CA, USA - 18 SPOT_SRF_2010-12-16 | ecosystem: Environmental > Aquatic > Marine > Strait...
ACTACACCGCCAGAGAAATTGTGGAAAAAATGCCAACGGTTAATCCGTACACGCTTAAAAATAATCTGCTAGGCAAGTATGAATTTGATGAATCTTTGTTGACAAAAAAACCACGCCTTTCAGCAAGTGCATATCCTATTTTCTCCTCTGAAATTGAATCGATATCTGCTAAATGGCTTAAGCGGAGGTTGATTTGAGCATTGATGATGCTATTGCAAGGGTAAAGCTTATCAATTCAATGGGTGATAACGCTTATATCTGCGAACGATCTGGAGGAACTCTTTCTGTTTTGTCTGAGCATACTATTCGCTATTGGGAAAACCGTGATGCTCAAGTATTAGAAATTTGCAGGGTAGCGCGATGAGCGATCTTGGCCTTCTTAGATTTCCGGTCAATATTACTAACGACTACCAACGCGATGAGTTGTGCAAAAAGATCGGCAAGCTAGAAACCTCCAGACAAAAGCCTATTTTGGTAAAGATTACCGATGTTAAGGAAAAGCGTTCTAACGCGATTAATCGCCTAGCGCATATGTGGTATAGAAATTGTGCCCAACAAGGCGGTGAGTACACAGAAGAGCAGGTGAAGTGTATTTCAAAGCTAAAGTGGGGCGTACCGATTATGCGGCAGCATGAAAAGTTTAACACGACTTGGATGAAGCTGATTGCAGGGTTTCCAACTTATGAAGAGCAAGTTGAGCTAATGCAATATCTGCCTGTTACCTCCCTAATGACAAACGCAGAAATGTCCTCTTACCTAACACATTTCAAAAATCTGATGGGTCAGCATTACGACTTGGTTGATCCAAAGCTTGAAGGAATAGAGTTGTGATTAAAATTCAAACCTTTTATTTAATAAAAATCTACTGGCCTCTAGTTTTTGCAAAGGTACATCTGCTTGGATACCTAAAAAAGATTTATAAATTTTACACAGTTAAAAAACATTGTGGCTGTGCTTATCTTATAAGAACCGACAAGGCTAACGCTATCTGTAATGTATGTAAGAGATGGCAAAAGCATAGCAGGTGGGAATGATGAACAATCCTTATTTTATAAATGAGCAAGCTGTAATTACATTTAGCGGTGGTCGTTCAAGTGCTTATATGCTTTATCAAGTTTTAAAAGCGCATCAGTTTAAATTACCTGATTGCATTAGCGTCATTTTTTGTAATACAGGCAAAGAAATGCCCCAAACGCTTGATTTTGTAGATGCTTGCTCTAGAAATTGGAACGTCGATATTGTTTGGTTGGAATACAACGGTAAAAAATCTTTTAAAAAAGTAAATTATAAAACAGCAAGCAGAAACGGAGAGCCCTTTGCTCAATTAATTAAAGATAAAAAATTTCTTCCTAATATGATGGCGCGCTTTTGTACAAGTGAATTAAAAGTTTTAACAATTAGCAGATATTTAGAGAGTGAAAATTATTTGCGACTTATTGGGATAAGAGCAGACGAGCCAAGGCGTGTTGCTAAAATGAGAGATAAATTAGACCACCTGATGCCAATGGCAGATGCGAATGTTACTGAGAAAGATATTGCCACTTTTTGGGCAAAACAAAACTTTGATTTAGCAATGCCTCCGGCTGGTATAAATACTTTAAGTAATTGTGATCTTTGTTATTTAAAAGGTTACAAAATTAAAAAATCAATAATTGAACATTTCCCAAAAACAGCAGATTGGTGGGCAGAGCAAGAAGCGTCAATTAATTCAAGATTTAGGTTTGATCAACCTAGCTACAGAGAAATGCAAATTATCGCGACTGACCAAGGACAATTATTTGATTTCGATGATGAATCAATAGCTTGTTTTTGTGGTGACTAATGCCAAAGAAAAAACCACCAACTATCGCGCAAGAAGTAGAAAAGGCCGCAGTCTTGTTGCAAAAGTTGGTCAGGTTGAAAGCCGCAAATGATAACGGATATGTTACCTGTGTCACCTGTGGAGTGGTTAATAAATGGAATGACCAAATGCAGGGCGGTCACTTTTTTGAGCGTAGTCGATTAGGTACGAAGTTACTGGTTGAGAATGTACACCCGCAATGCTCTGGTTGTAACTGTTTTAAGATGAAAACAACAAGCGGGGTTTTGGATTATCGAAGATACATGGTCGATATGTATGGAGAAAAGGGCGTTGATCAGCTGGAGGCGCTATCAAGAAAAATCAAGAAATACTCAAGGCCAGAGGTTGAGGATATAAAGCAAGATTTTAGGGAGCAAATTAAATATCACACCGAGCGAATCGGGGGATGAAAAATGGAACACCTAAAAGAATTTTGTACCGATAGACAAAGACAAGTTGTGCAAGCAGTTATTGACAACGACACTCAGCAAGATGCAGCCAATGCTTTAAATATTTCGCGCTCTGGAGTAAAGAGCGCATTGAAAGCGGTAAGAAAAAAGGCAGCACTTGCCGCAGTTGCACCTGATGTTGATGTAAATCATCGAACGATGGAGGGATTTTCAGCTCAAAGAGTATCTACTGCGTTTGGCCCAGAGGGGGATATAAAATTGCAGTGGGTTATTCAAACCCCAGACAAGCTACAGATTGATGCAATGCTTGATGACTTTCGTGATGGTCTGAAAGACGAGCTTAAAGACCTACACAGACCCATACCAAAGCCAACTGACACGCTTGATAAGCTAATGAATTGCTACATGATTGGGGATCATCATTTAGGAATGTATGCCTGGTCAAAAGAAACTGGAGATGACAGCTATGACACCGACCTTGGGGTTGATTTACTCGAAAATGCCGTTGATTCTCTTGTATCTCGCAGCCCTAATTCGAGGCACGGTCTTTTGTGCAATCTTGGTGATTTTTTCCATAGCAATTCGCAAAAATCTGAGACAGCAAGTGGAACAGCACTTGACAGTGACGGACGATACGGCAGAACGGTCAGACTAGGTGTAAATCTATTGAAGCGGATTGTTATTCGGCTTCTTGAAAAGCATGAAATTGTCACTGTTTTAAATGTGCGCGGCAACCATGATAGTGATCCAGCTCTGTGGTTAAACGAGGCCATGAAGATGTACTTTGAAAATGAGCCTCGCGTCATTATTCCTGATAACTATTCTAAATTTACTCACCTTGAGTTCGGCAACAGTCTTATTGTCCTGCACCACGGAGACAAAATTAATCCGCAGCGCATATATGAATCTGTGACCAGGCGATTATCTGTTGAGTGGGGTCGATCTAAATATCGCTATGGCTGGCTAGGACACTTACACCACAAAGAAGCAAAAGAGATTGGGGGCATGATGTTTGAGCAATTTAACGTCTTGGCAAGTCCTGATGCTTGGCATTCTGGCTCTGGCTTTGGATCATCTCGGTCAATGACTTGCATCGTTCTATCAGAAGAATATGGCGAGGACAGCAGAGTAATTATTAATCCAGATCGTATAGAAGGTGAGCGAAGTGAGTGATTTTGGTATGAGTACACGGACAGCAAGTGTCACAGTTAAACCAGATTGGACAGAGCAAGATATTCAATCCTTAAAGAAGTTTTTAGAGGCGCTACTCAAGCGCAAGGCGGCAAAAAATGAGTGAAGAAATATTAAGAAATGTAAAGGCATTAATGTTGAGGTTAGCCGATCACCAGTTAGAGGATCATTTAGTTGAGATTGTTGATGTTTTAACCGCGCCAAAAAGTGCAAGTGATGCTTATTTAACAGAGCAGTGGATGCCTCAAGCAGAGGCGTTAATTGCAGATGCAGAGACATTACCTGACCCGGTTGATTGGCGAACTCACAGAGAATATTTAGAGGACGAATAATGTCTGAATTGATGGCGATGTTGGCGGCAGGTTCACCGCCTATAACAAGTGTTCGTGGTTCACAAAAATCCATAAGCCCTTCTGATGTTGCGGCTTGTCTTCATACCTGTAATCGCTTCACCTATCTGTTTGGTTTGGCGAAATTCTCACTGGATAATTCATCAAAAACAGAACTAAACTGGCTTGCCATACAAGCGGCTCGGAAACATAACTTTAAACGCACAGAGAGCGAGTCTAAGCGCGTTATTGATCTTCTTGCTCTAGTAGCCTTAAGGTTGGCAATATCGCCTAATAAATGCCCTAGATGCAAAGGCGTTGGGGTTATAAAATCTAAGTCAGAATTTATCACCTGTCCATCGTGTAATGGTGAGGGGATTAAACAGCTATCTTATAGAAATTTACAAAAGATTCTTGATGTATCAAGACGAAGGTCAGAAACCTTTTGGCAAAAAAAGCTCACTATCTTATTAAGCGACTACGCAGTTATGGAGTCTGATATTCAAGATTCTATTTATCGCGGTTTACGCGAATAACGATCCGATAACTTTATCCGATAACTTTCTCCGATAAGCAAACGCTGAAACCACTGTGATACTTGGCCTACAGAGGTTTTTTGGTACGTGTCAAATAAAGTACGTGTAAAACGAAGGTTTTTAAAAATTTGCAAAAAGCACAAAAAAGCACCTAAAAACGCATATATTGCAAAAAATAGCTCTCCTTCAAAAATCCAAAAAAATGAAGGAAGCCTTTCCTTCAAAAATCCAAAAAAATGAAGGAAGCTATTCTCTGATAAAAGGTCCGACTTTGTATCATTGACATATTTTTAAAAATACTGTATGGATAAACACTGTATATATTGACAGTTGTGTCAAAACCTGTTTTAATTCCCTACAGTAGCCAATAGTTTATTCTATTGCTCTCCGCATATTTAACCGCCTTAATTGGCGGTTTTTTTCGTTATAGGTGGTCGAAAGACAGCCTTGCAGAGCAGTACCCCTCCCTTGCTGTTCTGCTAAATTATTCTGGAGGTTCTAATGCGAACATCTAACGATGGCGTTGACCTAATCAAACACTTTGAAGGCTGTAAGTTAGAGGCTTATCAATGCTCTGGCGATGTCTGGACTATCGGGCACGGACATACCAGAGGCGTTGAGGAAGGTCAGAAGATTACAAAGAAGATCGCAGCCGCTTTTCTGCAAGAAGATATAATTATGGTAGAAACGCACGTAACCCGGTTAGTGACTGTTGATTTAGAACAGCATCAATGGGATGCGCTGATATCCTGGTGCTTTAATTTAGGCTGTGGAAATCTTAGATCATCGACAATGTTACAAGTGATTAACCGAGGAGAGATCGACAAAGTAACCTCAGAGTTAATTCGGTGGGATAAAAGCAACGGAAAGGCACTTGCAGGGCTAACAAGACGAAGAAAGGCAGAGGCAACTCTGTTTGATACGGGTCAGTTAGATTATGGCAAGGTGAAAGACAATGGATGAGCATACTAAAGAAATGGTTGATATTGCAGCAGCAAGCACAGGGATTATGTCACTAGCCGCATGGCTTCCTCCGATTGCATCTCTATTCACAATCGTATGGTTGGGATTAAGAATATGGGAGAGCAAAACAGTTCAGGATTTAGTTGCTAAGAAATGAAAAAAGGTAGACAAGGCGAGGGGGGCGGAAGGCCGTCAGTTGTGTTTACTGAAAAGCAAGTCATTGAATTAGAAGCACTTTCTTCTGTTTTGACCAAAGGGCAGATTGCTGATTACTTTTGCATCTCAGAAACCACGTTGCGAAAAATAGAGGCCAGACAACCAGAAGTTTCTGATGCCTATAAAAAAGGGGCTGTGAAACAGATTGCAGATATGGGAAATAACCTTGTTAAGTTGGCCAAAGAGGGCAACGTAGCGGCAAATATTTTCTATCTAAAGACGAAAGGGGGATGGAAGGAAGAGCAAGCAGAGGCGCAAGAGATACCTCCGATTAATATTGTGGTAGACAGTCGTGCAGCTCACGCTACCGCAGAGTGAGATATTTTGCTCTAACAGTCGCTTTAGGGTCTGCGTTGCAGGTCGAAGATTTGGCAAGAGCTATCTCGCGGCAACCGAACTATTACAAGCAGCCATTTCAGGTAAAAATAGAAACGTATTTTATTGTGCGCCCACCTATGGGATGAGCAAGGAAATCGAATGGGATATGTTGTTATCAATGATCCCTGATGAATACCTCATAAAGACCAATGAAACAGCACTCACCATAAAGCTTATTAACGGATCAACGATCTCGTTAAAGGGTGCAGAGAAGCCTAATAATTTAAGAGGGCGAGCATTAGACTTTGTTGTTCTTGATGAGTTCGCTGATATGCGTCCAGAGGCATGGTATGAGGTTTTACGACCTTCTCTCTCTGATCGACATAGTGAGGATAACCCGACAAGAGCGTTGTTTATAGGAACGCCAAAGGGTCGCAATCATTTCTATGATTTATGGGCTAAAGGCATTGATGGTGCTGATGAGTGGGCAAGCTTTCAATATACAACCATTCAAGGCGGTAATGTTGCAGAGGATGAGATTGACCAGGCTCGATCTGATCTTGATGAGCGCACCTTTAAACAAGAATACTGCGCTGAGTTTGTCACCTATGCAGGGCTAATCTACTACAACTTTGAACGCGCATCCTCAGTTGTTAAATATAAAGACGATGGCGGTGTTCTGCATATAGGCATGGACTTTAACACTGATCCTATGAGCGCAGTGGTCGCTATACGTAAGGGCAACACACTTATCTGCATTGATGAGATTGTGATCTACGGTTCTAACACCGATGAGATGGCTAAAGAAATACATCAACGCTATCCCAATCGACAGACGATTATCTATCCTGATCCGGCAGCGCGGCAAAGAAAGACTTCTAGTGCAGGTCGAACAGACCTATCTATATTACAAAACTCTGGCTTTATGACAAAGGCTAGATCATCCCACCCGGCTATTCGTGATCGTATTAACGCGGTTAATTCACGGCTCAAGTCAGGCAATGGGGAAAGACATCTGTTTTTTACTGATAAATGCAAGCAAGTGATTAAGTCGCTAGAGCGGCAAACCTACAAAGAAGGAACTAGCCAACCTAATAAAGACGATGGCTATGACCACATGAACGATGCTTTGGGTTATCTCGTTGAATACTTATTCCCGGTAAGAACAGACTACAACACAGAACAGCCTACGCGGTGGACTTAAATGGCAGACATTGAACATACGCACATAGAATATGACCGTCACAAAGACGAGTGGGAATTTTATCTGCGCTCTTATATGGGTGGCGAGCAGTATCGTGATGGAGCCTACCTGACTAAATACGTCAATGAGGACAAGGATTCTTATAACCGTAGACTTGATCTAACGCCATTAGATAACCACAGCAAGAACATCGTACACATATACTCAAGCTTTCTTTGGAGAGTGCCGCCTACAAGAGCGTTTAATTCTTTAGCCAATAACGTAGCCCTAGAGCCGTTCCTACAGGATTGTGATCTTGAAGGGCGTTCATTGAATACGTTTATGCGTGAGGCGCAAGTCTGGGCGAGCGTTTACGGTAATGTCTGGCTGATGCTTGATAAGCCTAAGTCAAACGCAGGGACAAGAGCTGAAGAGTTAGCGCAAGATATACGCCCTTATATTACCCTATTTACTCCAGAGAATGTGTTTGATTGGATGTGGGAGAGAACTCCTAGCGGTCGATTTAAGCTAACTTATCTTAAGGTAAGGGAAAGCATTCAGTATATCTCTGATACAGAGAAAGAGGTTTATTACCGGGTCTGGCGCGAAGATAGAATCGAGACTTGGAAAGTGGTCGCAGATGAAGATCGCATGATTGAAACGATGGATAATCCATTGGGCAAAATACCCGCTGTATTTCTACCTGCACAGCGATCAGTGACTAAAGGCATTGGCATATCTGATCTCTCTGATGTTGCTTATATGCAACGCGCTATATACCAAGAGCTTTCAGAAATAGAGCAATTGATAAGAATATCTAATCACCCAACTCTAGTTAAAACCTTTGGCACAGATGCAAGCGCGGGCGCAGGGGCGGTCATTAATCTACCTGATGACATAGATCAGGGGTTAAAGCCTTATCAAATGCAGCCAAGTGGTTCTAATTTAGATGCGGTTAGAGCATCGATTACCGATAAGGTCGAGGCTATTAATAGAATGTCCCACATGGGCGCTGTTCGCGGTACTCAGGCAATGACTCAATCGGGTGTTGCTATGCAAACAGAATTCCAGATGTTAAACGCTAAATTAAGCGAGAAGGCAGACATATTAGAGCTTGCAGAAGAGCAATTGTTTACCTTGTTCTGTGAGTGGCAAGAAGTTACCCCAGATGTTGAGATTTCCTATCCTGATGCGTTCGATCTTCGAGATTATGATAAAGAATTAGCGTTCCTACAGGGTGTAAGAGCAAGCGGTATACGCTCAGTTACGTTAATGCAGAACATCGACAAGCAAATCGCTGATCTTGTTCTTGATGATGAGGCGCTTGACTTAGCTCACAGAGAGATTGTGACAAACACAGAAGTCCTTGGTCAATTTACCGAAACGGATGATGAGATTGAAGTCTAATGTCAGCAGAGAGCGAATACTCTGATCTCTTAGATCGGTTAGCTGACAAACACCAGGAGCGAATGGTCACAGCTCTAAAAGAGCTAGAGGAGCGCGTTGCTGAACTAATGGCAACTGCACCCATACGCGATGGCCAACTGTTTGACCTAGAGTGGGCAATCTCTGCAAGAGCCGAGCTTAGACGTTTAATTGATGATGTCTATCTAACCGAGGTACAAGCGGCAGTTAGCCAGTACAGGAATGTCTCTAACTCAGCTTTAGCCATGCTTAAGACATACGGTGACTTCACTCAGGTTGATGCCGCAGTTATTACACAATTACAAAGATTATCTTTCCAAGGCTTTGAGGCGATGGCCGCAGAGTATTTGGATGTTTTAGCCACAGAGGTTTACCAGTCAACACTAACCGGGCGAGCGTTTAAAGACTCGGTTAAGAACCTAAGACAAAGTATTAACGGCATCTATATACAGAGTGATTCTGTAGAGGCTAATCGATTAGTTGACATAGCCGCTAATGGCACAGCCGCACAAAGAGCCGCAGCCGTTGAAGAGCTAAGGACGCTTTACGCTAGAGATAGGGCAGGGAATAACCTTAGACGCTATTCCGTTCAGATGATGCAAGACAGCCTGATGCAATTTGATGCCTCGATAAATACAGCGATAGGCAAAGAGTCAGGTGCTACCAAATGGAAGTATTACGGCTCGTTAATTAGAGACAGTAGGGAGTTTTGTAAAAAGCACGTTGGTAAGACTTTTACAAACGAAGAGATACAAGAAACGTGGTCGCAGAGTTGGGCAGGTAAAGCCGCAGGTGATCCGTTTATTGTTAGAGGCGGTTACAACTGCCGCCATCATTTTAGACCTACGTTTGAGGATTAAATCATGCCAAAAGGCAAAGGAACTTACGGCTCTAAAGTTGGCCGTCCAAAGAAAAAAAAGAAAATGAAGAAGTAAGATTTTTTAACTACTCGAAAGAGGTTCGTACACATGAGCGATGAAATCATGGAAGTAGAAGCTGTAACTGAGACAGCGGCAGTAGAAACTCAGGATAAGACGTTTACTCAATCTCAAGTTGACAAAATGATCGCTGATAGATTGGCACGACAATCCCGCAAGTTTGAAAACCAGATTGGTGATATTGATTTAGATCAAGCCAGACAGGTTTTAAAAGAGCGTGATGAGGCCAACTTGCAAGCTCAAAAAGAGCGCGGTGAATTTGAATCTATTCTTAAAGATACAGTAAGCAAGAAAGATCAGGAAATAAACGCATACAAGACGAAGTTGCATCAAACACTGGTAGACGGTGCTTTGTTGACAGCCGCATCGAGTAATAACGCTGTTAATCCAGATCAAGTCTCAACCCTACTTAAAAATCAGGTGAGGTTGTCAGACGATGGAACTGTTGAGGTTTTAGATAGCAACTCTGTTGCCCGGTATAACGATAAGGGCGATCTGTTATCTGTTAATGAAGCGGTATCCGAATTTTTAACTGCAAATCCGCATTTTGTAAGAGCGACTCAAGGTGGCTCTGGAAGTATGGGCAATGCAGGTGGCTCTACACAGAAGCCTCCAACTGTGGCAGAAATGAACGAGAACTGGACAACGTGGGGCAAAGATGCCTACGCAAAACTCCAAGCCTCTAATAAACGATAGCAATATCTAAATCACACGAAACAGACCGCCATTTGGCGGTTTTTTTTCGCCCATAGAAAAGGTAATTAATCATGGCAGCAACAACCAGTACTACTCTTGACGATCTCTTTGTCAATATCATCGCTCAGGCGCGGTTTACCGCAGAAGAGCAATCACTCATGCTTGGCCTAGTCACTCAATACAACATTGGGTCTGAGGCGGGTAAAACAATTCAAGTACCAAAGTACCCTGCAATAGCCGCAGCAGATTTGACTGAAGGTTCTGACATGTCATCAACGACTGTTAGCACTTCATCTGTCTCTGTTACTGTTGGTGAGGTTGGAGCGCAAGTTCTTCTCACAGACGTAGCGACTATGGGTGCTGGCAACCCTGCTGTTGAGTTGGGAACTGTTCTTGGTAACGCTATTGCGACCAAGATGGATCAGGACTTAATCGCTCTGTTTGATGGATTCTCAGCTTCATTTGGATCAGCCGGTGCAGAGACTTCTGTTGCCGATCTGTTTAAGGCAGCCGCTACTTTGCGAGCTAACAAAGTTGTTGGCCCAATGGCAGCCGTTGTGCATCCTTTCCAAGCGTTTGCAATCAAGTCTGGCCTAACTAACACGTTTGCTAATCCAAACGGTGGTGATGTTCAGAATGAAGCAATGCGAACTGGATACGTTGGAACAATTGCTGGGATTGATGTTTATGAGTCTGCAAATATCACTGTTGACGGATCAGGTGACTGTAAAGGTGCTGTATTTGCACCAGAAGCAATTGCTATTGCAATGAAGCGTGACTTCAACATTGAGCCACAGCGTGACGCATCTCTACGCGCCATAGAGTTAAATGCAACTGCCGTATACGGTGTTGCAGAGCTAGATGACTCTTACGGTGTTGAAATCCTTGGTGATGCAACCTTGTAAGCTAGATCAGCCTCATCCTTTCGGGGGTGGGGCTTTTTATTTGGAGTAACTATGGCAATCACCTATCGAGGCGAGAAGTTTGAGGGCTATAACAAGCCTAAGAGAACACCAAGCCACGGATCAAAAAGCCATGCGGTATTAGCAAAACAGGGTGACAAAATTAAATTGATTCGCTTTGGTCAGAAGGGCGCAGATAACAAGCCGCCAAGAAAGAACGAGAGCGAGTCAGATAAAGCAAAAAG
>Ga0181395_1001100_pt1 | contig 11188 bp, 23 predicted proteins | sample 18SPOviralmetaG_FD_130124 | JGI IMG/M metagenome (GOLD analysis project Ga0181395, IMG submission 130124) | Marine viral communities from the oligotrophic San Pedro Time Series (SPOT) site, San Pedro Channel, CA, USA - 18 SPOT_SRF_2010-12-16 | ecosystem: Environmental > Aquatic > Marine > Strait...
ATACTCATTTACTAGCTATTGCACCTACAGTATCAAATAGTACTATATCAGGAGGTGTTTCAGCAGGTATTGAACCTGTACCAGCTAACGTTTATACGTTTAACTCAGCAAAAGGTACTTTTATACGTAAAAATCCTGCATTAGTTACCTATTTGGAAGAAAAAGGTGCTAATACTGAAGAAGTATGGGATCAAATAATGAAAGATAGAGGTTCAATCGCTAACCTACCAGAAGATATAATGCCAGCCGAGGATAAACCTATATTCTTAACATTTGCAGAAATAAATCAGTTACAGTTAGTAGAACAAGCTGCAGCCAGACAAAAATACATTGATCAAACACAATCACTTAACTTAGCTTTTGATCCAACTGATAGTCCTAAGTTTATTAATGAAGTACACCAAACCGCTTGGAGGCTAGGCGTTAAAACACTCTATTATCTACGTACAGATTCAGTTATTAATGGGGATATTGGGAGTAGAACGTCTACTGACTGCTTAAGTTGTGATGGATAACTATTTATAAGATATGAGTAGGAAGTATAGAATAACAGGATACGATTTAGGAGAGGATATACAGAACATTGAGGTATATCATACTGAAATAACGGCAAGTAACTTATTATTTGGTCCGGTAACTAGGTCATTACTTGTTTCCCCCGGATATGAAGTTGAAGTAGACGATGATATTAATGTATTTGTTGCAAGATGTATAGGAGGGGGATGTAATCTTCGTACAGGTAGTCTTCAAGTTAGTTTTACACCTAATACTAGAACATTTAATGTACATTCAGATGGTGAAGGTTATGTATCTTCAACTCTTCCAACCGCTATAGCACAAACAACCAGTAGCTTCTCAGCATCTGTTAACTATGCAGTAGACTCATTATTCGTTATAGAAGCTGATAGTTCTTATTACCCTGGTATTTCTTTTGAAGGGTGGTATAATAAGGTATCAGGTTCCGGTACTCTTATATCCACAGGAAGTCAACTTGCTATTGGTCAGAATGACTACACTAGTTCCTTTATTAATGATAATATTTGGGCTTATTTCGGTTGATAGTTTAAATATTTTTTCGTATATTATATAAAAAGAATATATGTCAAAATCATCACCTAAACAGAAATATACTCAACTTAAAGAATGGTTAGCTACTAGATCTACTGGAGATAACGATTCTAAGAAACCTCGTAAATTTTCTAAAGCAGATCATTATAAAAAAGTAAACAATAGATATGGCGGCAAAAAAAATAGTTAAGTTTTATGCATCATGGTGTGGACCATGTAAAATATACGGAAAGACTTGGGATAAAGTCACTCCAGATTATAAAGATCAGATTGATTTTTTAAATGTAGATGTAGATAAAGATACTAGTGGTTTAGCTGCTAAGTATAAAATAGAAAGTATACCTACTACTGTGCTTATTAGAGAAGATGGATCTAACTTAATCAAACAAGGAAGATTATCTAAAGAAGAACTAACCGAACTAATACTATCATAAATGTTACGAAATCCAGATTCAGTACCTGCAAGTGATACTATCATAGCAGACCCAGTAATGGAACCATTTTTTATTACAAGATCACAAACAGGTGGTTACACCGTTTATGAAAGAGTAGTAAAAGGAGAGAATAATACAGAGTACATAAAAACTTTGGGATACCCTTCTAACTTTGGAAATGCACTAAGATCAGTTGCAAGGGAGATATTAAACGAAGAAGGTAAAACTTATGACTTAAAAAGTTATGTAGATCGTTGGGAATCTATAAAAGAATCCTTAACTTCTATTTTAGAATAGCGTTCGCCTATACGCTTAATAATACCTGGCAAATATTTAAACAAATAGAAATGGCAAAAAATGTTGTAATATCCTTATCAGGAGGGATGGATTCCTCTACTTTACTACTCAGATGTTTATCAGAGTATGACAATGTAACTGCAATATCTTTTGATTACGGTCAAAAGCATAAAGTAGAACTTGAAAGAGCACAATCATTAGTAGATTATATTAATGAAACTTGTCCTTCAGATAATGAATGTTTTGGAGGTTGCAAGATTAACTATCAAGTTATTAAGTTAGACGGTTTAGTAAATCTGTTAAATTCTAACCTTGTAGAAGGAGGAGAAGATGTACCGGAAGGTCATTACGAAGAAGATAACATGAAAGCTACAGTAGTACCTAATAGAAACAAGATATTTGCTTCTTTAGTACAAGCAGTAGCTCTATCAGAAGCAATGGCTAATGGAAACGATACAGATATCGCATTAGGTATTCATGCTGGTGACCATGCAATCTATCAGGACTGTAGACAAGAGTTTAGAGATGCTGACGATGCTGCCTTTAGAATAGGTAACTGGGAAGCAGAAAAAGTAGGGTACTTTACACCTTACTTAGATACAGATAAACTTGGAATTTTAAAAGATGGACAGGAATTGGTTAAGGAGCTCGGAGTTTCTTTTAATGAGGTATACAGACGTACTAATACTTCTTATAAGCCCTATCCTAGCGGCAATAGTGACTATAAATCAGCATCATCTGTTGAACGCATCGAAGCATTTATCGACTTGGGTGTGGACGATCCTGTACAATATGAGGATGAAACTGGAGAAGTTGAATATAGTGTTGCAAAAGCACATGTAACTAAGTTGTTAGAAGAGTATTCATCAGCAGCTGTATTAGGAGACGCATAATGAAGAAGTTTTTATTATTATTATTTACATTTATGGTATCATCTCTTGCTTTCGGGCAAGAGGAGGTACCCTATGATGCACTAGGTGCATGGTATAACACAGAAGGAGAAGTATTAGTTATAAGTAGAAAAGCTGAAAAGATTGTATTTGTCAGAAAAAATACAACTCAAATACTAGCTACTGGTGAGATAACAATGGATAACGGAGATATGCGTATTAATAGATATGATACAGAAGATGCATATAGATTAGGTTTATTCATAGGTAAAGAAACAATGGTTATTAATAAACCAAACTCAGTTCGAGCTTGGTTATGGATTAGAATACAATGATATATTGGTTTACAGGGCAACCTGCCCACGGAAAAACGGTTTTAGCTAACTTACTTAAGAAAGAAATACCTGGAGCATTTAGAATAGATGGTGATGATATGAGAGAGCTGTTCTCTAATAAAGACTATTCTATTAATGGTAGAGTTGTTAACGTCGGAACAGCACAACGTATAGCTCAATATCTTAATAATCAAGGTAAAGATGTAATAGTATCTTTGGTAGCACCTTATGTTGATCAAAGAGAAGATTTCAAAACTCTTATGGGTGATCAGATTATGGAGTTTTACGTTCATACTACTGAACCAAGAGAAAGGGATCATTTTAAAGCTATTGCTTATACTCCTCCTCTTACTAACTTTGTAGATATTGATACTACACACGATACAGAACAACAATCGTTCGAAAAGGTTTTAGATGCAATAAATGGATAAAAAGAATACTTATTTTGTAGATATCGACGGTACTATATTCGTTTATAGAAAGTTTGAAACTTATAAAACCTCTGAAGCGCAGGTTATTAAGAGTACTAAACAGTACTTACAAGCAGTAAAAGATGGAGGTCATATGATTATCTTAACTACTGCTAGACCTGAAAGTTTAAGGGAACACACATTATATGAGTTAAGAAAAGCCAATATACCTTTTGATAGATTAATAATGGGTATCGAGAGAGGTCCACGATATCTAATAAATGATATGGATCCAAATAAACCCGGTGATCGGGCAATATGTTACAACTTAGAAAGAAATGGCGGAATTAAAAGCTAAAGCAGACAAAGAATCTTCATCAACTGAAGTAAAATACTCATTTTTTGCCGGTAGATGGCAACCTTTACATAAAGGTCATTTATGGTTAATAAATGAAAGACTAAAAGAAGGTTATAACGTTTGGTTAGGCATCAGAGATGTAAAACCAGATGAAAAGAACCCTTGGACAGCAGAAGAAATATTAGAAATGGTAAAAGAAGGTGAGTTAAAAGAACTCATTGAAGCAGGTAAAGTACTTCCTACTATTATTCCGGATATCGAATCTATTAACTACGGTAGAGGAGTAGGTTATGACATTATTGAACATGTTCCACCACAGGAAATAGGTGATATATCAGCTACTTCGATAAGAGAACAAATGAAAAAGGATGGTAAACTGTAATGATTTCCTACATAGAAAACTTTTTAAATGAAGAAGAGTGTGCTTTTTTTATAACACTTTTTAAACACGGAAAGATAGATGAATGGGTAGATAATGTTTATTCATTTTCTTCTGTTAACCTACTTAATCTAGATCTTCATTTTAGTAAGTTTTCTTCTTGTGATTTTCAACGTTTTAGGGTTCAAAAAGTAAATGAAAATACTAAGGTAGTTAATCATTCTCATCGTCACTATGTAAACTGTAGTTTTATTATTTTTCTTAACGATGAGTTTAAAGGTGGAGAGTTAGTATTTGAGGACAGTACATTTAATCCTAAAACCGGAGATATGGTGTACTTCTCAGGAAATGCTGCTCATAAGGTTAACAAGACTATCGGAGATAGATATACCCTAGTAGGTTTCGTTAATAATAATCCGGATTTTCTTAAAAAAAATAAAGTTATTTAATGGTAAGTTATAAAAGACATATTGCAAAAACAGTTAGTTGGAGGGTTATTGGTACCTTAGATACTATGATACTTTCCGGGATTATTACAGGTAGCTGGATTACAGGGCTAACAATAGGAGCGGTAGAAGTAGTAACAAAAATGGTACTTTACTTTCTTCATGAAAGAGTATGGTACAAATACAGTAAATTTGGTTTAAAAAAATGATTAAACTTGGCATATCAGCATTCTATCACGACTCAGCCGCTTGTATTACAAATGGCAACCTTGTCCTAGCTGCTGCCGAGGAAGAAAGATTCACCGGTACCAAGCATGACAGTAGTTTTCCTGTAAATGCAATAAAATGGTTACTACGTTCAACAGTTACAGATATTTCACAAATAGAAGAGGTACATTGGTATGAAAACCCTGAAAAAAAAGACGATAGAGTCAAAACTATCTTTAATAAAAGACCGATTAGAACTTTTTTTCTTCGACAAAGGTATAAAAAAGACAGAAAAAATAACTCTCCGGAAGCTTTACTTAAAAACCTCGGGTACACCGGTAAAATTATTTACCACGATCACCATTATAGTCATGCTGCTTTTAGCTATTATACTAGCCCATACAGGGATGCAGCTATACTTACAGTAGACGGAGTAGGTGAGTGGGAAACAACAACTATTTCTAAAGGTGAAGGTAAAGAAATAAAAAAACTTATTTCAATAGATTTTCCCAACTCTCTTGGTATGTTATATAGTACTATTACTTCCTATTTAGGGTTTAGACCCAATGAAGGTGAGTATAAAGTTATGGGTTTAGCTCCTTATGGAAATAAAACTAAATATATTAATAAACTTTATAAGGTACTAACTAATACGTCTAATAAGTACTTTATTAATCAAAAATACTTTACCTGGGAGTATTCTAATAGAGTAATGTTTACTAAAGAACTATGTAAACTTTTAGATATACCACCTAGACTACCAGAAGAACCCTTAACTCAAGAACATAAAGATTTAGCAGCTTCCCTTCAAAAACTCTATGAAAATGAGTTTATTAAACTACTAGAAACTGCAAAAAATATCACGAAATCAAATAATATATGTTTAGGAGGCGGATGCGCATACAATGGAGTAGCAAATGCTTTAGCATATAAATACTTTGATAAAGTATATATACCTTTCGCCCCATCAGATGCAGGTTCTGCTATAGGTGCCTGTTTAGATAATCATTCACAATTTTCTCCTTACTTAGGTACTAGTTTTACTGACAAACAAGTATCGAAAATACTTTCGACATACAAGGATAGGATTTACATATTTAAAATATCTGAAGATAAGCTTATTAAAACAGTTGCTGAGTTAATACAATCTCAAAAAGTAATAGCATGGTTTCAAGGTAAAATGGAGTTTGGGGCTAGGGCATTAGGTAACAGATCTATACTAGCATCCCCGGTATTTCCTAACATGAGAGAAAAGCTCAATAGGATGATTAAAAAAAGAGAAGGATTTAGACCTTTTGCTCCTTCGGTACCTTTAGATAATGCAGATAGATTTTTTGATTTGAAAGAACCTAGTCCCTATATGAATAAAGTAGTTAAAGGTAGGACTAAACTTATACCATCAGCAACCCACATAGATGGAACTTGTAGAGTACAGACTGTTACATCCATACAAAATCCTAAATACTATAAACTACTTAAAGAAGTTGGTAGATTAACTCAAATACCAGTTCTACTCAATACTTCTTTTAATCTGAAGGATCAAACTATTACTATTTCCCCAAAACAGGCTATAGAAAGATATTTATCATCAGACATCGACTTCCTAGTTATTAACAACTTTCTTATACGTAAAAGATGAATCTTAAAGATACAATAAAGAAAAAGGTCGCAGACATTAAAAAAAATAAAGAATACAAGAGAAAAATAGAAGAGTTAAAAAAACGAGATCCTTTCGTATATAAAAACTTTTAACTATTTATTTAATATAGTTAACTAGCATGGCCAACCTTACGAATAACAAACCGAAAGATACTTATCCAAGATTAGTACAAATCGAACAAGGACGATTTCAAAATGGACTAGGTGAACTGATTACTGGTTCTATAGTAGCTCTACATGTATCTAATAGTCTTCAAGTAGACGGTAATACCGATATAGCAGGAGATTTAGTAGTAACAGGAAGTGTAAGAGCAAGAGAGTTTATAACTACAACAGTTTCTAGCTCAGTACTTTTCCAGTCAGGATCCACTCAATCTGGTGACTCACTAGACGATACTCATATTTTTACAGGGAGTATAAATGCTACAGGTTCAGTTAGTATTACAGGTTCGGCATTTGATGTTAAGGTACATAGAGTAGCATTACCAGACAATGGTACAAGTATATCTATGACAGACTTAAGAACCTCATTGAAAGCGGATGTATCAGGTTCAGATATACAAGGTAATATTTCAGTTGAAGACAACAGTAATGGCTCTTCTATAGTTAAGATTTACGGGGATACAGTTTTTATTGGTTCATATACAGGTAGTATTATAGCATTTGGTAACACTAATACTTCAACTGCATTCGAAGGGACTAATACCTTCTATGGTAATACTACAATAAATAGTAATAGAACTCTTACTTTAAAACCTTCTATTTTTGCAGCTATTACACCAAGTACAGGTTCACTAGCAGTTACTGGTAGTAGTTTTGCATACTATGACGGTAATAACTGGCAATATATGCAAACTGGTTCATTTGCTTTACTATCAGATCATTTAATAGCAACTGCAAGTATAAGTGTAAATGAAGCTAATATATCCACTTTAACTTCTAAAACTGGATCCTATGCGTTAACATCATCACTAAATGTTGCTACAGCTAGTATAACTGTTAATGAAACTAATATTAATACATTAACAGCAGCAACAAGCTCTTATGCATTAGATTCAGAAGTTGAACATATTAATAGTGTAACAAGTTCTTTTGCGTTAGCAACAGCATTAACTGTTGCAACAGGTAGTATTAGTGTAAATGAAGCAAATATTACTAACCTTACTTCATTCACTGGATCGTACTCTAGTAGTGCATCCGATACTTATGTTAGTATCGCAAAACTAAAAGCAATAGTAACTGGATCAGCAGATTTTGCAACATTCCAGTCAAATATTTTATCCCTATAAGTTGGATATTTGAAATATTTTTTTTATATTATATAATAATATGACTATAGTGTCGTAGCACCACTTTAAAAACACTAAAAATGGTAGATTTAAAACAAGTCGAGAAAGATCTCTATGATGTAGAGTCTCGCAGAATGACGGAAGAGCAGTACTTAGCGAACCGTAAAAATCAAAACAAACTTACACCCACAGAACCGTTAAACTATCCAGATGCTAGAAAGCATCAGATTGTATCTTTTATCAAATCAGGTATTAGAATATTAGGATACTGCTTTATACCATTTAGTTTGGTAGTCTCAGCTATTCTTCTTATCTTATCAGAAATAGTAGGTATAATCGAAGAGTTAGTTTAATGGGAAAATTTACATCAACTAAAGTATTTGACGGATTCTCAACAGTATTTCGTCAGTGGAAAGCAGAAGATACTCATTGTAGGTTTCTACATGGGTACGGAGTTTCATTTAAACTGTGGTTTGAAGGACAGTTAGATAATAGAAACTGGGTGTGGGATTTCGGCGGCATGAAAAGAGCGAAAGGTAAGATAGATGGAAGAAGTCCTAAGGAATGGATGGATTATATGTTTGATCATACACTTGTATTAGCTTCTGATGATCCTCATAAAGATAAGTTTGAAAAACTTTCTAGACACGGGATTATACAGTTAAGAGTAGTTCCTGCTACTGGAGCAGAAAGATTTGCTCAGTACATTTTTGATAAAGTAAATCCTTTTATCGAAGAAGAAACAGAAGGTAGAGTAAAGGTAGTAAAAGTAGAATTTAGAGAACACGGTAAAAACTCAGCTATATATGAGCCTAGGTAGAATAGAAGATTACGATAAAAACTTACCTATTGTAGAGGTTTACACTGCAGTACAATCAGAAGGAAGTAGACAAGGTTATCCAACTATAGTTATTAGAACTACTGGATGTACTCATAGATGTTACTTCGGTGAAGGAGGATGGTGTGATAGTTGGTATACATCTATTCATGCTGAGAAAGGTAAATATACTTTCAACGATATTATTAAAGCATATGATGATAATCCTCATATATCAGAAATGATGTTAACAGGAGGTTCTCCTACTATGCACGGTAAACTTGTAAACGAACTAACACATTTTGCTAATGAAAGAAACATCTTCATTACTATCGAGAATGAAGGTAGTCATTTTTTACCTACTGATTATCCTATTGATTTACTTTCAATCAGTCCTAAGTTTTCTAACTCAATACCTATACTGGGTGTTGAAACGCCTCAAGGTAAGATTGTTGATGAAAAAATGATTAAGCAGCATAATAAGTTTAGACTTAATGTTGAAGCTATTAAAAAGTCAATAGAGTACCATAAAGATTATCATATTAAACCTGTTATGGATAAAAATTTTTCTATCTATGGAGAGTTTATTAAGTTACAGCAAGAAGTTGGATTTCCAAACGATAAAGTATGGGTAATGCCAGCTGGGGATACTAGAAAAGCTTTATTTGAAACTTACCCCGTTGTTATGGATTGGGTTCGGGATAAAGGATATAGATTTACTGGTAGAGCACATATTATGGCTTTTAATGATCAAAGAGAAGTTTAATGGATGAACTGTTTGACGAAATAGATGAACATTTATCAGTTGTCCACGGTAATCTGGGCATTTGCTGTCAAGAGTATTGTGACGCTCCAAATGCAATCCACAGTATGGAGAGAGTCATGGAACTATTAGTGGATATAAGAGAAAAAATCAAATAAAATGGCACAGTATAGAGTAATAAAAATGCTTCGAAAAACATTTGAAGCAAACAGAGAAAAAGCATTAATGACATTTGAGTTATTAACAGAAAATCCAGCAGGTATAGGAGATCATTCAACAGAAGATTTCTATAAGAATGCTGAAGAAGCAGCAAGAGCATTAGCTGAAGCTGATGATGTTTTAGATACTTTAGAAAGATACTTTCCTCAATGAGATTACCAATCATTAAACATCTAAGTAACTTCATAGAAAACTATGATCAAGATTATATCGAGGAAACTTTAACAGTATTCGAAGATCTTATAGATGCTAGAGGTATTAAAGATGAAGAGCTTGATGTTATTGGTGAACTAATGTCTAATATGGAAGGAGCTTTAGAAGTACAGAAACTTATTAAAAGCGGAATGACTCAAAAAGAAGCTTTAAATGATTTTATGAAACGAGTAAGTTCTATAGGTAAATGAGCTACATAATAGGTAAACCATGTGAAGCTACTTGTGATACTGCCTGTGTAGGAGTATGCCCAGTTGACTGTATACATGGACCAATAGATATAGAGGGTAGAGGAGAAGAAGTAGCTGGAATGTCTATAGGTCCTAAAGACATGCTATATATTAATCCAGACGAATGTATTGACTGTGGAGCTTGTCTTCCAGAATGTCCAGTCGAAGCTATTTATGATAGTGAAGAGGAAGCCATAGCAATAGATGGTACTGACGAATATGTAAAACGTAATTATAAGTTTTTTGGTTTAGAATATAATGTATAAGTATAAAGCAAAACTAATGAGGGTTGTAGACGGTGATACCGCCGATGTTATGATAGACCTCGGGTTCAATGTCTGGACCAAACAAAGATTAAGATTTAAAGGTGTTGATACTTGGGAAAAGAGAACACGTAATAAGGAAGAAAAAGTCAAAGGCCTAGCTGCCTCTGCATTTACTAAAGAACATCTAGAAAGAAATAACGGTTTATTTACCATCCAATCATTTGGAACTGGTAAGTATGGAAGAGTACTAGCCGAAATCTTTATAGAAGGAGAAGAAAAATCTCTAAATCAGTTATTAATAGAAAACGGCCACGCATATGTCTACGAAGGTGGTACGAAGCAAATATTCAAAGGATGACAAAATCTGAAACTATTCAACTTATAGAAGAAAAACTAAATAAAGTTGAATACTCAAAAGTATATTCTTACATTATAGATGAGAGAATATGGACAACTAATGTGTCCGCAAATGTTATGTATGTTTAACTTTAATATTAATCTAAATCAACGAAAATGAGAAAACTCGTTACAGTGCTGTTAATGTTTTTAGCAGTTGGAGCTTACGCTCAAGAATCGGGTACTGATTCTAAGACCATCCTAGATGTGAACTTAGAAGAGGTTGTAGTGTCTTCTCGTGTTATTGATGTCGCTAAAGAAAGAGAGACACCAATCGCCGTAAGTACTATTTCCGCTCAAGAAGTACTCCTAAAAGTTGGAAATCAAGAATTTCCAGAAATTATGAACAAAACACCTGGTGTGTATGCTACAAAACAAGGAGGGGGATATGGTGATAGTCGTATTTCTTTAAGAGGTTTCGATCAGCGTAACACTTCTTTCCTTATCAACGGTCAACCCGTTAATGATATGGAAAATGGTTGGGTGTATTGGTCTAACTGGCAAGGATTGAC
>Ga0181395_1001101_pt1 | contig 11184 bp, 6 predicted proteins | sample 18SPOviralmetaG_FD_130124 | JGI IMG/M metagenome (GOLD analysis project Ga0181395, IMG submission 130124) | Marine viral communities from the oligotrophic San Pedro Time Series (SPOT) site, San Pedro Channel, CA, USA - 18 SPOT_SRF_2010-12-16 | ecosystem: Environmental > Aquatic > Marine > Strait...
GAAGATATATATGATTTCTTTAAACACAAAGATCAGTTTGATCCTAAGGGCGCTGGTGGGGAAGCGATGTATGCTTCTCATATTTTGGATTCGCTTGGTACTGTATCAGATCTGATTGGAACATTTGTTCCTGGTGCTGAAGAGTTAGGGGCAGTATTGAACGTTGGTGCTGATGTTGCTAAGGACGTCGGACAATATCAAAAGGATAGTGCGAATGCATCTGCTATAACTACGAAGGCGACTTCTGCTGTGAGTGCTGTAAATGCTGCTCCACAGATAGTTACTCCTGCTTTACAGACGGCTGGATTGGTTGCTTCGGCGTCTCGTCATATCCAGAACCAGAGTTCTGTTGGTGCTTTTTAATGAAATTTTTTTTTTATTAATGTTTTGAATTTTAAATATAGTAATGTAATAAAAATATATTATGCCATCACCTTCGTTTTTCACATCTGAAAATAAAATTCCCATCGCGCAGAAAAAGATTTCTGTTCGTGCTGAAAATGGACTTGAATATTCTTTAGGTCAAAAAATTGACTTTGTAATTCCTGGTGGAATTGGATACATGATGCCTTCGGAGACATACCTAAGATTTGATGTAAAAATTAAATTACCAACGACTGCATCTGTATCTGGAACTTTTACGAGATTGGCGCTTGATCATGAGACTGGCGCAAATGTTTTAATTAGAGATATTCGCATTAGTTCTGGTGGAGCGCAAAATGTTGTTCTTGAAGAAATCCAGAATGCTAATATTCTTACTTGTCTAAAATATGATTATGAAACTAATGATACATTAAAGTCTAAGCGTGCTGTCACGGAAGGTTGCCTAGATCAAGATCCCAAATGTCGTGGTACTATGGGTGGGGCTAAATCGGTTGGTAAGAATACTACTTCCAATCCATACTATGAAGAGAACAAAGAAATTAGTTTAGGTAAAGGTCTTGCGACTGGACGTGGAACTGAGAACTTTGAAACTGTTAAGGCGCTATTGAAGATCCCTGGTGGCATCTTTGGAAACGACAAGGTTTACCCACTTCAGTTGACCGATGGACTCCGTATTGAAATCTTACTGGAACAACCGAATCGTGTATTCCGTCAAACCGAAAGTGTTATCCGCGATAAAAACATTATGTCAAATCCTGTATTCCATTCCGTTGATGGGGTATTTAATTCTCCTACTCCTTGGGGAACGGCGGCGGCTGGAGCGGCAAATGTCACGACTGAATTTTTCCTTGATCGTGCTAATAACCAGACTGCTGTTAACAATTGTCCTTTTACTATTGGTGAAGAGATATCTTTTTACAATCCTACAACTGGCGTAGATGTCGGTGATAAGATTACATCTGATACGGGGACGGTCACTGGTTGTGTAATCAAAGACATTACTTTTGATGGAAGCAAGAACGATGGTGCTGGACTTACTAAGATCACACTTGAAGGAACTTGTACATACACTGGTGGTTCGGCATCAATTGTTAATGGCGGACAGTGGCATGTTTATTCACGTGCGGTTGAAGCAGCAACTTCATATGATCCGACACTTACAATTGACAATGTTGAACTTCTTGTCCAGCAAGTCCAGATGCCTCAAGGATACACTCAGAAAATGATGTCAATGTTAAAGGCAGGTGGGCAACTCAGATATGATTTCTTATCTTACACTAACTACAAGTATTCACAGCAATCCTCGGATCGAGTTGCTAATATTCGTTTACCTCTTGTTGAAAGTCGTGCGAAGTCTATTTTGGCTATTCCAACGGATGCAACGGTTCTTTCCACCAAGAAGGCAATTGAAGCAACTGATACGTATGTAATCAATAATGTCGTAAATGATTGTGGGGGAACTCAGGGCGGCACGGTATATGCTAAGAATAGATCCACTCGTGGTGGACTTGTAGGAATTACTGACAATGCTACTGACTATCAGTTTGTATATGCTGGTAAACTGAATCCTTCAAGAAAAGTGCCACTTGATCGTGTATCGGTTAATGTATCTGGTAATCTTGCTTTGAATCAGCAGTGGTGTATTGAGGCGGAAAAGGCATTATATATGGCGGGAATTGATTGTTTATCATTCCTTAAGTATCAAGATAATTTCTTTATCGGTCGCGCATTAAGTCTTTCCAACGGTGTTTATGATGCTCGTGGACGCGATTTCAATTTACAGATTGAATATACTGGAGATCGTCCACCGACACAACCGAAACTCTGGAATTGTTATTGTGCTCATCTAAGGTCAATCGTTGTCAAAGGAGATCAAATTTCTGTTGAAGTCTGAATAAAAATATTTTTTTACCTATAATATTAAAAAGTTTTACATAAATAAATGTCAAGCAGAAAAAATCTTGAAATCACTTCATCTAATCACACCTCCACTGGTGTGGTTTCATTTAAATCTGGTAATCCTGTATTACAGTTTATTATTGGCGAATCTGACATGACCCTCATAGGGTCTTCAGTTCGTCTTTGCGGACAGTTTAGAATCCGTGGTAATTCTAGTTCGGCGAATACTATTCCGCAGAACGCATCTAACCTACGTATCTCGGAGCAGTTGGGTATGTTTTCAATTGTTGATCAGTTGGTTATTAAATCCCAGGCTACCCATCAGGTAATAGAAGAAATTAAGAACTATCAACATTTCATGGCGGCGTATCTTCCTACTACTACATCAATGAATGATAATATTACTCATCTTTCACAGCAGGCACTTGTTCTTCCTAATTATCAAGCGCATAAAAGGAGTGTTGTGGATATTGTTACTGGTAATACTTCTGCGGCAAAAGCAGGAAACTCTTTCTGTATTCATCTTCCTTGTGGATTATTTAACGGACAGAATCCTATTCCCCTGATGCAAAATGCGCAAGGTGGTCTTGGTGGTCTATTGGTTGAAATTCATTTAAGTCCGGACAGCAATGTATTATTTGGTCAGGACGGTACTTCTTCGGAGATGACGGAAGCATTCTATGAATTAAGTAATGTATACTTAACTGCTGAGGCTGTCGCCAATGCTCCTGCTTCCACGAGTACTTTTGAATTCAATAGTATCTCGTCGTACTACACTACATTCAATTCTGCGAATGCTGTTATTAATTTTAATCTTGGACTTTCGCGAGTTCTCGGTGTATTTGGTAATATTACTTCGGCATCTATGATTAATACTGTTACTGCTAATGGACTCGCTGCTAATTATCCTGTAAACTCTGATGGAACTGTTGCTACAATTAATCAGTTGTTTTTCCTGAAAGGTGGTGAAAAGTTCCCGATTGAATACAATATCAATTCCCTCCAGCGAAGTGACGCAACTGATGAATCAGCTGATGCTCAGATCCAGCAAGAATTTATGAATGCTATTCAAAAGTTCAATGCTATTAATCGTACTATGGTTAAGGCAACTACTACGGAAGTGGTTGGTGCTGTTCCTACTGGTGCGATGAATACTCGTGTTAATGGTGGATTGGTCGTGGGTATTGGTTGTGCCTACGATGTTATATCTGGGAACGGAGTTGATTTCTCTTCACAGAACTTTGGAATTCAGATGGAGACTGGTATTACTACTGATTCTCCACAGGCACTATACCTTTTCGTTCATTCTAAGCAGACTTTAATGTTTAGTGAAAATGGTATTCGTGTTGTAAAATAAAGGATAATATTTAAACTTTTTTTCTTAATAATATATATAAATGGTATTTAGTTTCATAACTCTCACAAATGTTGGTTATTTAGATTATACACGAAATATGATAAAATCATTAGAGAACTGTAAGTGTTCCCAAAAATTAAAAGTATATTGTTCTGGTCAAGAGTGTTATGATAATTTAGACTATGATAATAAAGTATTATTGGAAGTTGATGCTCCTGATGACCAACAGGTGTTTCGGCAAGGTGATTGGAATAAAATAGTATTACAGAAATTTAGATGTATCTGTAAAGAATTTGAAGAAGGGAACGATGTATTGTTTAGTGATGGAGATATTGTTTGGTTGAATGACAGATTTATCCGTGATATTCCTAACCGAGTAGATGATAATGATTTACTCTTTCAAAATGATAAGATGCATGACGAAGACCCTTCGGAGATATGTACTGGGATCATATATGCTAAGTGTAATGATAATAACAAAAAATTATTTAGTTTAACGGACGAACAGATCGATCACATGAAGTGCGATCAGATATATATTAATGAATTAAAAGAAGAATTGAATTATGATAGACTACCATTGAGATTATATCCAAATGGTAATTATTGGAGTAAAGTTCCTACACCAAAGAAGTATTGTATTCATTTTAATTACTTACAAGGCGATCAAAAAAAAGAAGTTATGAAGACTTCGGAGAATTGGTTTCTTTAAATTTATAGAGTTTTAAGTTTTTTTCTAATCTTTCATTTTCAATATATCTTAGTTTTCTTCTATGAATACCAAGTTTGTGCCAAGTGTTATTTATCTTGTTGCGAGTTCTAATGTGGTGTTGATTTGCGATTTGAAATCTAAGTATTTGGTAAAAGTATCTCATTGTTCTTTTATATTTAAGATTATATTATTTAAATATATATAAAATGAAATTTGTAATCCCATCATATAAACGTTGTGAAAAAGTTAAAAGTGAGACGCTTGCGTTTTTAGAAAGACATAAAGTTCCTCTGGACGACATCTGGCTGGTTGTTCGTGAGGACGACCCTGATTTAGAAGAGTATGGAAAGATTAAAGTAAATCATTTAGTATTGGAAGTGAAGGGTATTGGTAAGACTCATAATGAAATTACAAACTTCTTTGATGAAGGCGAGCAACTCATAGAAATAGATGATGATTTAATTGATTTATGTGATAAAGAACGTAAACCGATTGAAAACTTTTTGGAAGTATGTGAAACTATATTTCAAAAATTAGACGAAGAAAAATTATCCTATTGTGGGACTTACAGTGTAAATAATCCAATGTTTATGAGTTCATGTAAGGAATATACAACTGATCTAAGATATTGTTTAGGTTGTCTAAGGTTTCGTTATAATCGTCGAGAGATCCAAGTGGAGACTGATTATGCTGAGGATTTTGAAAATTGTATTTTACATTATTTAATGGACGGCGCGCTCTTGAAGTGTAACTGGTTGGCACCGAAGACTAAGAATTATAGTGAAGGTGGTTGTGATGGAGATGGGCGAAATTATGAAAGTGAACGTGAAGCAAAGGAGTATTTATCTGAAAAGTACCATACATTGTGTAGTTTGTGGACGCGAAAGAATGGACGGTTTGATTTACGTTTGAAGGATAAACGTAGTAATCCTTTGGTTTATGTGATCAATGCATATCCTGATCGTCGTGGTAAATACGATCATAGATATAAGATGTTCAAGGCGCATTGGTGGGAAGATATTGTGGTGGAAGGGGAAAATGGAATAATGAGTAATTATCATTTTCGTCATAATTGTAATATGGATCTTAGAAGAAAGATTATTGCTTGTAGTGAGTCTCATAAAGATTTATTGAAAAAGATAGTAAAAGAAAAGACGAACAATGTGATTATTTTGGAAGACGATGCCTTATTGGATTTTGATAGAATTAGTGAGTTACGACAAATGAATGAGTTTTGTTATTTGGGTGGTCAGTTAAATACATTGAAGGTTAGTGAATATGGTAAGTTGGATAAAGATAAGATTAGATCTGAATTTATGGAAGGTAAAGTTCAAACGATAGATACGGAAAAATATAGGATCGTCCATAATATGGCGTATTATATACCGAAGTGGGAAATTGCTGAGCAGATATTATCCGCGATGCCAAAGTGGGAGAAGTCGAGAGCAATTGATGCTGAGTTCTTCCAACTACAGCAGTCATTATTGATTAAAAGGTTTATCTATCCTGCGATGGCAACATTGTATTTACCTGATGCTAAGAATGGATTTACATATAATGAAAGTTCTGGATATAAATTAGAAGACAACCAATTACATTATTAAAAAAAAAAATTTTGGTGTCATAATAAAATATTGAATATAAATAAATGTCATATTCTACCAGCCAAGATCAGAATACAATGAGCGACGAACTCGCTAGCAATACTCCTGCCATGATGAATCAGGCATCAAGCATTCCGGATCTTGTAAAGATCGGTGCTATTCCTACGAACACGGCAATTGAAGTGGACAGTGATATCTTAGATCCTGTCGTGAGGTCGGACACTTTCTGTCGTTTCCAACTTCAAAACAAAGGTATACTTCACAGTCATTCTAAGATTAGTGTTAGATTAGCGAACTCTGCTGCGGACGGTGATGCATACTTCCCACTTGGTGTGGGAGTACATAGTTTAATTGATCGTTGCCGTCTATTAATTGGGACGCAGACGATTAGTGAAATAGATGACTACAACCATTACATGGGTTACAAGTCTTTATTTATGTCTGGAGAACACCAGAAGGAACGTGAATCTGTAACTTCTGGGCGTTGTATTAATCACGGAGTTTATTACAATGATGGAGACAATGCTTCTAACGGTGGTATATCTGATACCTCTGCTTCATTCATCGGTCTGGACGTTGGAACGGAAGTTGATCGTAATGTATCGGAGGCTTCTGCCATCGGTAATGTTGAATTGAAACCATACATGAAAACCAACGCAAATCTTGGAGGTCCCGAGTATCAGATTGCTCTGGCGGATCTTTTCCCTTTCCTTTACACTAATCAGTTGCCATTATATATGATTAAAGAACCTGTAACGATTGAACTAACTTTTTCGGCAGCATTGAATCGCCGAGTATCTAACAATGCTGGAACATCATATTCTATTGATACATCATCACTCCAGATGGTCGCTGATTATCAGTATTTCCCTCAGGAAATTATGGAGCAGTATGCTGCTGCGAACAGTGATATGACTTTTACGTATGTGGATTATCGTATGGCGAAGCGTACTGTATCATCATCTGGTGCTGCTGGTGCGGAAGAAGCAACAGGAACTACGATTATGAATGTTGGTGCTGCTGGTCGTATCTGTAGTAAGGTAATTGGTATGCTTTCACGTGATGCGGAAGGTGGTGCTGCTATTACTAACAATTATCATTCATATGGTCCCGGACGTAATTATGATCCAGCCTCTAGTGCTTCTGCGGCAACATTTAACGGATCATTTATCGCGAATATTAAATACAATAACGAGTTCTTATATCCTGTGGATTTGGATAATTCGGCAAGATATTTCTATCAGGTAACTCAGGCGGAGGGTATGGTTCCGTTTGTTTCTCGTGATGAGTATTCTTTCCAAGGGGACAGTATTACTCCATTTACATTTGAAGGTGTTGCTCAGAATGCTGAAGCAGGTGGATTACCGAATCACTTTTTCTACAATGCTTATCATCTAAATCGTAATGAAAGAGTTAACAGTCGCGGTATAGAATATTATTTCAATTACGATGCACTCGCGACGCTTGGTGGGGGAACAACTAATGCTTATACTCTTCGTGTCTATACTGAAGTATTAAAGACTGCTAGTATTAGTAATGGTATGGTTTCAACTTCACTTGCCTAAATATGATAATTTTTTAATGTAATTTTTTTTTTAATCTAATCTATATCAAAATAGATGTCTGATAATTATACAGATACAATATTGTTGGAATGTAACCGTAAATCATCTCCTGAGTATTTATCTGGTGGAGATTCTGGGAATGCTACATGGACTAATAATACTGGAACGGGAATTAGTTTGGACGTGGGAGATACAATAGAAGTGGAGTCTGCCTATGTATCTGCGATTGGTAATGAAGCATCAACAATTGAGATCAAAGGTAAAAGTTTTCCTGTGATTCGATCAAGTAGTCAAGTATCAGTGAATAGTTCATTTCAGGAGGCGGTATTTGAAGGTGAGACGGATTTGACTAGTAAAAAGGTCGGTACTTTTCGTTGGAATGCTTCAATGGGAAGTGTACTTCATACGTTAAAGGATAGTGAAATAAATTTAACTCAATCTTATTACAAAAATGCGAATGCGGAATATTATTGTACATTACCGCGACATGCTGCTGTAAACGGATCTTTTCTTAATAAATTCTTCCCGACGGGAGCGGATCTAAACCTTCAGGAAAACTACAGATGGCCTGATGGTGAACCGTATTTACCTGCTTCTGGCGGAGACGCCGCAATTAATAATGCTTCAAATACTAACGGTCCGCAGGCGAATTGGTATGCTTACAATTCATCACAGAATGGAAGTGTGGTTGCTCCTAATCCTTTTAGATTGGGAACAGATTATGCTGCTGTAAGTTATGATAAACCTTTTATCTATCCTCAGGCGGAAGTAAATAGATCTGGGTATGTTAATCTGGGAGTAAGACATGAATGTATTAATGATGGGAGTAGACATACATTATTTGTTCGTGATAAATTTAGTAATAATGCTAGTGATCAGGACGACGGATATTTATTGAACCCACTACGTGATCCTGCATTGTATGAGTGGATCTGGTATAAGGACACAAATACATACAATGTGAATGTTGGTTTTAATTCACCACAGAATGTTGCTACACAGATTACAAACCAGATGTCGGACGTAACGGAATTAGAGAGTTTAAATATAATGCGAACTGCTGACAATGAGAAGAGTTTACGGCGAATAAATATTCAAGGAAAAACGCGAAGTATGAAAATGTTTCCTTGTGCTACACCAGAGTATTTTTATCATTCATCAAATGTATCAACTACTGGTTTAAATAAGATATCTTCAAGTATGTCTCCTGCTATATGTTATTTAGATCCTAACAATGCTTCTTTGGAAGTGAATACAATGGATCAGACAAAGTGGGACGATATGCTGTATGGATATGATAGTATGTATGCCACGGTTGGATTTAAACGTCCAGAAATACAGGAGACTGGGAGACGTATAGCAGCGGATCCATTTAGTAAATCATTATCATTAAAACTTGCTCCATATGATGTCACGAAGAATGCATCTGAACAGAACATAGTGTATCCTTCGGGATCGAGCACGAATGCTTCATGGGCGAATCTTCTACCATTGGCATTGGATTGGACGGAAGAAAATTTATTATCATTGAAGGAGTATTTTGATAGTCAAAAACTATATCCTGAATTATTTTCATATAACGATATGTCTGCTTCACAACAGACGTATGCTTTTGATATTACAACATTCCCAAATGCTTCAAGTAAGATCAATGTGGACGAGAGTAGATTTTTACATATGAATCAGGGAAATCTTGATATAAACCGAGTATTTATAAAGAATGGAACTACATTACCTGCGGGAACATTTAAGATATCCTGTTCAGATGCTGTGCCAGCGAATATGAAACTGGGTGATAAAGTTGCTGATTATTCTGATTTAACAGCATTTGATCTGGACGATCCGGCTGTATTTGTGGTGGCGTTAGACCGAACTGCTAATCCTCAGACGATTACATTGAATGTATCATTTAAGACTGCTATTGAAGGTGACGGAGACGAGTATTTTGATATTTCCCAACGTGTATTAGGAAGTGATAATTATTTTTCTGGATCTAATACTTCTGAGAAGGAGTGTGCTGCTATATTTTTTGATTATGATAGTAAACGGTCAGAGTTGGCATATGGCGGTGAGAATGTATCTGAGTTATATTATGGATTTGGATTAAAGTATATAAACTCTGATGGAAGGGAACAGATTGCTTTGAGTGTGGAAAGTTTTGGTATTGCGCGAGGGTTTTATAATACTGATGGGAAAATACCTCTTGGATTAACTGATACGGTATATTCTGAGGGCGGACAACCTGAAAGAAGGATAAATACTGAAACTACGAGAGAGATAGGATTTGATAAACATTTTAATGCTTATGGTACTTGTGCTATATTATTATACAATGGAGATAGTAATGATTCAGACCCAGCATATGTGAGTGCAGTGAATACGAGTGCTGTGGGGCAGGCATCTGGTGTGAAAGGATCTCCTGCGAGTTTAACTCAATATTCGCGATCATTAAAAGTGTGGCAAGAACGTGAAATATTGGAAGGATATGAAGGGGCAAGTAATACTGCGGTTTCGTCAACTAATGCGACTAATCGTCTTGCTAATCCATATACTGCGCAGATATCATATAATAATTCAGTTTATATCGGTGCTGATGATCCATTATTCAGTTTTGATGGGGAACAATCACGATTCTTTTTCCAACGATTACATACAGCGGAGCGAGTGGGAAATGATTATGATACAACAGCAGATGTTCCTATATCCGATGCTGATTTAACAGTATATAAGATAAATAAGCGATTACGATTTACAAATTATAGTCCTAATTTTATACCATATAATAGGAATGAATTAGAGTATATACCCTACGGGAATGCTTCATCAGAGCGCATAATAAGTTTAGATAAGAATATTGTACCATATAGTATTATGGATTCACATAGTGGTATACAGTTTGAAGATTATGGAGTATCAAAAAAGCAGTGGCGAAATAGTCTTTGGGAATTGATGGGATTTAGTTACGAACAATTCCATAGTAGTTTAGGAAACCGTAATGCGCGAGTAGAACCAGCTGGATTGACAACACAATTCGCGACAACCAACTCTGAAATAAGATCTGCTGATTTTGTGAATTTTAATAAGCAGCAATTTGGCGTGACAAAGTTTGATCCAACTGGGATCGGGACAACGAGATGGACGTGTCAGGATCAGACCAAAACTTTTCCTTTTAAGGACAAGAATACAGATGACGGCGGTGGCACTGGTGGGGACATGCAGAATGGTGTGTTCGCATTTAGGGGAAAATGGTACGGATATGCTGATTATCCAGCGATAGTTCAGTCATGTAGTAGTGTTAAGATCTTAGCAGAAAAGTTGCCACGTAAGATGTTAAGTCCAATATATTTAATTAAGAGTGATGTAATCAGTCCGGAGTATGTCGGCGGCCCCGAGGGTTCAGCTAAGATGCCTATTGTATCGGTTGTTCCTAAGAATAGTGGATATGGAGATTTTTACAATGGTATAGGAACTACTGTATTTACCAATACAATCCCAAGAACAATACAGAATATTACTACAAGTATAATGGACGCGGACGGAACTGAAGCGCGAGTGGACGATGCATCGTGTGTGATCTACAAAATTACAAAAGAGATTGGTGGAACAAGTCAGGTTATGAATGATATATTAAATCCTAAAAAGAAATAAAATGTTTATCAGTAA
>Ga0181395_1001105_pt1 | contig 11155 bp, 4 predicted proteins | sample 18SPOviralmetaG_FD_130124 | JGI IMG/M metagenome (GOLD analysis project Ga0181395, IMG submission 130124) | Marine viral communities from the oligotrophic San Pedro Time Series (SPOT) site, San Pedro Channel, CA, USA - 18 SPOT_SRF_2010-12-16 | ecosystem: Environmental > Aquatic > Marine > Strait...
AACATAACATAAAAATAAAATAAAAGAAATAAAATTAGTAAAAATTAGTAAAAGTAAACGTAATTATAATAAAGCAAATATATATACATTATAAGTTAATATTTCTTTTACTCAACACTTCATTATGACTTGGCCAGAGAATTATGCTGGATCAGAGAATACAGCAACAGTAACAATTAGAGTAGAATTGGGTGGTTCATTTGTAGATACCGGAATTTGTTCTGCATTTAGCGGTGATGGTGACTCTGAGCTGAATTTAGTAGACGGAAATGGAGCAGCCATGATTGATCGTGGTGATGGGGAAGGAACCACTTGGTGCACATTGGAAGTTGGAATGGGAAGTTCCCCGATAACTGCGAAGTTTAAGTACAAAGCAACTGACGGGACTATATATAACTTAACCTTTAATGGAGGTGAAACAGAGAAAGAATTATCTCCTAATATCCCCTGGGGCGGAATAGGCGCGGATTGGGTAGGTGTAGACCCAATTATTATGACTGCGGTTGCTACAGGAGGCGGTGGTGGACCAACAACTCCTGACGCTCCCGTAGCAACCGGGCTCACCATTGATAGTGTTACTGTGGTGCAAGGTGGAGATATAACAACCACTGACAAACTTTCAGAAATGTTTACTGGAGATGATATCACCTATTCTTATTCTTATACCGAAGATGGTGTAGCTACGGGAGATGTATCTGCTGTGACAAGTGGAGATTATGTTATAATATCGGCAACTGAAGGAGCAACTCCAGGATCAGGATATGTCGTTACAGTGACCGCTACAAATGGAGGCGGCTCAGCGATAAAAACGATTCCAGTCACAGTTGAGGCGGCTAATCAAGGACCAGTTTCTGCAGGAGAATTCCAGAACATAACAGTAGGGGTGTCGCCAAAAGGAGGAACCCTATATGTGGAGAATTTCAAATCCAAGTTTTCTGATCCTGATGGTGATACTCTTACTTATACTATTACATCAGCCGCTACAGAAGTTTGTACGGCATCTGAGGATGGCAACAATATTGAATTGGTATTTCAAGATGATATGACGCCAGGTCAAACAATCATTACTGTTACAGCAGTAGACGCTACTCCTCCTGGTTCCAATACTACTTTCTCCAAAACATTTACAGTATCGATTGTAAACCCAAAGAAAGTATATGTGTGGACGGTAAGCGAATTACAAAACGAAACCATGACGACGGTAATAAAGATGCAAATAGTCGATTCCAATATTTCAATTCCAGGTGTACACTTAAAGTATACGCTAACAGATTATGATAGCTATCCTAACAAACCAGCCATAAATAGTTCATACCAACAATCAGCTAATAACCCGTGGAGTGCAGATAGTGCCATCCATACAAAAGGTTGGGCGCATCAATTAATCAATGCTACTACTCCTGGAAAAGAATATATTGTTCTTTTCGACTCAGCCTCAAAGAAATTATCCTCTGGAACGTATGACCTTATGTATTTTACTGGAGTGAAATTCGGTATTGAAATAATAGGACTTTCCGACCAATACGGGAACATAATTTCCTATGACGATGTAGAAAACCAAGCTCCTCCCACAATATTCGAGGACACTACAGTAGATCCTGTAACAGGACAAAAATACGGTGATGTCAATGTGGATGAGTTAGTTAATGAGGACGATGTTGCAATGTTATCTAGATACTTAGTGAGGGATAATGAAGAGTACGCAGAACCTGTTTCGGAGGAAAATGTACAAGCTATTACAAAAATAGAAACAGAGATAGCTGCTTTCCCCGCCTCAGTAACAGGTTCGTATGTAAGTCTTGGGCTGGCAGCAGGAGGGGTGGAAGGATCCACAGGCAAAGCATTTTCTCATATCGATGTAGACAGAGATGGAATCATTTCCGTGGCAGATCTATGTAGATTGGCAGAGGCACTGGAGAATGCATCTTTCAACATTATAGGATAATTAATAATTATAAATAAAATGGGACTTCATAATAAGTAAAAAATAATGAACAAATATAAATTACATTTAAAATTATATTTGTTTTGTACAAGTGATCTAGAAAGTAATAAATTATATATCGTAATATTATAGAAATTGGAACAACTTACAATAATATACACGTTTAGTCATGGCACCCACTACTGGTTGTGTTTATACTCTTCATGAAAAGAAGAATGTTCTTTCCGCAGATAATGCTGCTGCAACAGAAGAGAAAGATACTACTGTGATAAAGGCATGGTTAAAGGGTCAGAATACAATATCCGGAATGCAGATGACATTGAGCAAGAATGATGGAGCTAATTTCCCAGCGTATATTGATTTTCTGCAAAAACTAAAATCAACGGACGGTAACTATAACACGGGATTTAATACGACGTTGTTGTCTACAAAAGCATGGACGGCAAATAGATTCATGTTTTACGAACCTTCTAATCGGGCTCTTATGTTCGACAAAGTAAGTAAAGCTATAGGAAATGGAAATGAATCAAATGCAAATGCAGTTTTATCTGGTGATGTAGCAAATTTCAAAGACAGTTTTAGCATAAGTAATCTACTAGCCGCCAATATCTCAGGTAATTTGGTAAACATAGGTACAGATGTTTTTACCAATATGAACAAGAACGATAACGCAACATGGAAGTCAACGATTTCAGGTGCACTATACGATAGAAATGCTGCAAGAATAGAAGGAACATTACTGCAGAGTGATATTCCAGCTGGGACTCCACAAAAGGCAAATACATTTGCATTTCCTAACAGTGCAGAATTAGCAAGTTACACTCCTGAAGCTGCTCTAAAATTACCTACTAACTCCTGGGGTACGGATGGTATGTTCATATCTGAAGCATATATGGTACAAGGAAATAAAATATTAAGTGTAGCATTAGGTACCATCATAGGTACCACCGACGCCAGCGGTAATTTTACACCCGGAATTGGTATAGATAATATTGAATTTTCAGATTCAGGAGATTATTCAACTTATAGCGCATCTGATGACTTAGGATACAATGTAGGAAATAATGTGGAGTTAAAATTTATGGCTGGAGAGGCAAGTGAAGTTGATCCAGGATATACAGCTGGTCAATCTCCTCAATTTTACTTACATGTAGATAACACTAATTTAGCTTCTGATTCTGAGGTTGTCACAGGTAAGTACATTTTAAAAGCCACTCCATACTATTTTGAGACTACAGGGAATCCTAAAAGTAGTGCTACCTTTGTTGCAGCCGCAGGTTTGAAAGCGCTAACATTGACAATAACAAAAATGTCGACAAGCTTATCCGTGAGTCATCAAGCATCTCAAGATACAGAATTAACAATCGGAGCAAAAGTTCGTGTAAGGTTTAAAGTTACAGGTGGTCTAAATTCTCCATATGCTGCAGGATCTACAACAACTACCATTGGCAGTTCTGGAAATGGGCATATTTTCGTAACAGATGTGTATCGTAAAAGAATAGATAACTTAAAATCTTCAGGCGTATTATATGCAGAGGAATTACAGGATGCTGCGAACGGAATTGATATAATCACTGAGAAATTAGCTGTGGCTAACGGTAACCTAGATTTATATGATCAATATGGTATTTACTTCAATGCACAGTATGAATATAAATGTCGCTTCAAGAATACTATGACAGGAGAAGAAGATGAAAAAACGGATACCGTGATTACAAAACCTGGAAAACCACAAAATTTTCAAGACAAGTCTGTTAATGACGTATCAGGGTTCTTTTTAGAGTGGATCGATCCACTAGCTACTGGCGGAGTAAACAAGACATATAAAGTACAATTTTCTAATATAAAATTAACCGGTAACAATTATAACAAGGATGGAACTCAGGATGATGGTAGTGGTGTCACTGAAATTACCTACACCATAAATAAAAGTTACAGTAATATACCATCTCAAGAACATGTAATTTCACTGAATAACTTGTACTACCCTGGAGTGAAATTGACAGCAAACGTGAAAGGAAACAACTCTTCAGGAGATGGTTATGCATTAACTAGCACTTCTCTTACATGTTTGGAGGCACCGATTGTTGAATCTACTGCTGTTTCTTTCGTCATATCAGTTTGTCAAAATCCTATTCAGACTGACGCAGCAAACAACTTACCTGTTTTAACAGATGCAGCTACTTATGCCCGCAATCCGTCTGGAGGAAACACTGACAGTAACTTTCCTGCGTACGACGAGGATAGTTTTGAGCAATCTCTAACTCATGCGAATATTTCATCAGGAGAGAATGCGAATTTTGTCGTATTGACTGTAAGCAGCTATACTACATTTGTTGTTGCAATGTACGATGTTTACGTGGATGGAAAGAAATATGGATCTATTGCACCTTCAGCGTTAACAAATAGTAAAATAATCATTGGTGGTGTTATTTCTTCTGGTAGTGATGAAAGTAAGACAAAACTGTCTAACGAAAGTACACATTCTTTCAGCATTATTGCGAGGAGCACAATAAATGTAACTAATAGTACTAAACATTCTATGACGTCTATACCAAAGGTAGTTTCTATGCACGATAAAGCATCTATGCCAAAGCCTCTTGAAGGTCACTCGTTAACAGTTGTCACAGCAGGACAAAACAAACTAACTGCTAGCGTAGTCATACCAGCTAATAGTTTTGTGAGTTCCGTTAAATTTTTCAAAGTTAAAGTTCCAGGAACAGCAGAGACACAGGAACTGGCATGGTATGATGAGGTTGTTACAGAGATAGGTGGTTTGTTATCTGCATGGTCGGATTTAGATTTGAATACTGTTACGACTAATTTCGGTGCGTATGACACGGCTGATTTATCTCTTATAACCACGAAATCAACAAACAATACGAGCGAGCATACAATCAGCCATACAATTTCCTCCCTGAAGGATAGCGTACTGTACGCGGTAGTCGCGATGACATTTAATGCTGACGGTGTTAGAGCTGGAGATGGTACACCGGTACAAAATGAGGACGGTTCATACGACTACACTGGTATTACTGCTCATTTTGCAAGTACAGCAGTTGTCTCTGCTACAGCTGCATATGCTTACAATAGTGGAGAAAAACAAAGTATTATAGGGCAAGGTAAAACACTAGCACCGAAGAAGTCGGAATTTGCTACTGTTACACCGAATGGAAATAGCGACAATGATTTTTCTGTAAGTACTACGAATATAAGTACCACACAATTTTCAACAGATTATCCCATACAATATAAGGTAGAATTCACCCCATTAAGCATATCTAGTGATCACAGTAGTGGATCTACTACATTTGCAGATGCTACAACTGTGATAATACAGGATTTTATAAACGGAAGTTATACGAATAATTCGTATAATACCTCCAATTTGGGAGCATGGAAAAACAAATTTTCTAAGCAATTAACTGGTAAGGTAAAAGTTACTTCTCGAACAAATATGGCAGCAACTTCCTATGACGAGATTGATTATACCGAAGGATTAGATGATATTGAATCAAATTCTTTCACTCTTAAATCGGCGTCCTACTCATCGAAATCTACAGGAGACTATGAAACTATTGATGGTTACTCTAAAAATAATAAACCGTGTTTGAAAGCTGAAGAGCTAGTTCTTAGTGCGCAAGAACCGTTTCAGGTCGAATTTCAAAAGTTCCGCGCTATTTCGGTAACAGGTATCACAGGAGCACAAAGAACTTGTCCCCCGTCATGTATGCCTCTATCAAAAATGTATGATTCAGAATTATCGGAGAAAACTACATTCCTGAAACTTTCTTCAAATCAGCCACAAGGTGGTATGTTCCAAGAAAATGATTGTATAACAGTATATAACAAAGATAATGGGGCAACATTAGACACTTTAGTTATCACTGCTGATGTATTAAATCAATTGACAGATGGAAGAACACTAAATTTTGCTTCTTTAAATCCAGGTCTAACATTCACGCAAGGTACGGGCACGCCGAAACCTGCTGGTGTAGCTAATTGTGATTTGTTCTTCTCCTTATGGAAAAGTTCGTCAGAAACTTTCTTTCCTCTTGAAATCGACTCATTCGCTCACGAGGATTTAAAACCTCAATACCAAGGTAGTGTTACTTTAACTGCAGGTGGTAGTATCGCAGATGGACAATACATAACCGTATTATTCAAATTAGGAACGATGTATGTTGACTTTTATGAAGAAGGTATACATTTTGATACCAAAGAAATATCAGCATTAGCAGATATGGAAAACATCTCACCTACCATTACTCCTACAAAAGCGGGTAATGTGACGGCTTCTTTACGTCACGCGACAGATCAGAACAGAAATACTAGTAACGAAGACGAATCAACCCCGAATATTGCTGCTCATGTTCATCACACTACAGGAAACCTTCTTAGCGAAAATATGGTATATTCTGTGCAATCCATGGCTCCAAAAGTTATTTATGAGCAATCCAGTACGGAATTATATTTGAATAATGACACTGCCACGCAAACAATAGAATTAAAAGACAACGTATTAAACTTTATTTCATTTACAGTCGTAGACACATCTAAGACAACTATCGAAGAACTGTTTGAAACAATTTATACCCAAAATAGTGATATTAGTAAAATATTTGTAGGGTATGCTGTAACTCACGTTTATACTAGAGGAGTGGGGTGGGATACTTCTGGAAGTGACGTACAATATGAATTCGGCTATTACGTGAGAGCAACTGGTGGAGACGTTGACTGGACAATTACAGGTAAATCAATAAGAGGTTTAAAGAAACCAATTGCAATGGGTTTGAATTATTTGGGTTATCCTTTCTCTACTACTGATGCTAAACCTGTTTTTGAAGTAGCATTAAATGATACAACGAATTTCGCTAATTATTGGGAACTTATTAATGTAATTTCCGACAAAAATGGAACACCAGTAGATTTACGTGCGGGACCGAGCCTTGATAACTATTTGACCGACACTTTTACTTTCAGTAAAGGTGATGGTTACGTTCTATCTGCAAAAGAAGGAAACTATATCGAACTGGGTACGATGGCTGGTCAAGGTTTAATTGGAGATATTAATGGAGTCGGAGGAGTAGACTTAGATGATGTAACCATACTAAAAGAATTCTTAGCTGCGACAAACCCGGGTTATGATGATGTTAATGGTTTACCAAGCAAGGATGAGAAATTCGAGCTTTGTGACTACAATAGTAATGACATAATAGATATAGGTGATGCAGTTATATTAGCTAGTAAGGTAGCAGGCGAATCAGGATTCGACACCTTACCCATACCATCTTCATCTCAATTAACTACATACGCTCCTGCTACATATAACGGCGATGCTGAAGCTGTTAAAAATACTGCTACATTACCAGCATAAAAATACGCATCGAATGATTAAATCGTAGGATGAATTATAAGAAATATAAGAAACAAATAAACAGAAATATAAGAGACAAATAAACAAAAATATAAAAAATATAATATATAAGTGTTACGTTGATTCATATATTATATCTGAACCGAGAAGCTGATATATTTGAATGAATGGTATCTGTGCAAACGAATGATTTGTATTTATGGACGGAGAACCGGAACATGACGATCATGGAATATAAGGATGATCAATATACTTATACAGAATATCCCTGTACGATATTGAAATACAAGGCGAGTGCAATTTGGCAGAAACTAGCGGGATTGCATTTAGTAATCAATGTAACACAGGGTTTAAGTACACAGTATCCGAAATGGGAGGAAATGTATCAGTACAAGTCCTACCATCACCCAGAACAAGACGTGGGTAGCGAGGTGGAATGTATAGACACAGGATTTGAGGAGGATGGACTGGTGCAACAGAATAACTGGATAGTAAAAAATATATATGAGCCGTCAAACAATTTGCTATTGGCTGGGCGAATAAGTAGAGCAGTGGTGCCAACATTAATAGAGGATAATAGCGGAACAAAAACAACTACTATAAGTACGACAACTACTACAACAACAACAAATTCAGATGGCAACGTAGTAACCACAGAGACGACTCGCGAGGTCACAACCTCAGAGGAGCCCCAAGAGGATACCATAAAGGAGGGTGTGTTGGCTAATTTTGTGAATACAACCTTTAGTATTCAAGAAGTGAAAGGTTTGGCAAACGAGTATGGTAATTTATTGAATGAGTCATCGTATCAAGTGTCGAATCCGAATTTAGTGACACAGACCATAGAGTTTCGTGAGGGTTATTCGTGGTTTGGTCTGTATGTCTCGCCGAAAGACGGAAATAGAATTACAGATATATTGAACACAGGGAATGAGAAGATAAGTCAGCGTGTATTTGGGGGTATGTCTCAATCGACCTATTCGAATGCTATAACGTTTGGTCACGTGAGCAGTGCGGGCGAGACAGCAGCAATTAATCGATCACCAGCATGGACGAATAAGTCGTATATATTTGATAATAATAGAGGGCACATCATGTACATTCCTCCTGACGATGATGATGATGTGGTGGAGAGAGTGTACACTATGACCATTGTAGGGGACATAAAAGCGGAGCATGACATAATCATGTATCCTGGATGGTCATGGATAACGTATCCGAGTGTAGAGGTTCGTAATGTTTCAGAGGTATTGCCGCATGCTCAGTTGGGCGACAAGGTATTAGGAGCATTTGGTCAAACTACCTATATTAACCGTTTTGGATGTATAGGATGGTCAAATCCGAGTTTTCAGATGAAGCCCGGTCAAATGTACAAGGTGTACAATGCGGGTAACGATGCTGTTATAGAGAAGATAATTTTTAGTGATAGTCTAGCGAATACAGTAGTAACAACAACTACGACGACGACTACGACAACTACATACAGTAAGGATGAATCAACAGTGATAGCAGTTGTGGAGGAGAATGATAAAGAGGAGAAAAAGACAAAAGCCAATGTAGTGGAGGAGGTGAACGATATTGTATATAAGTTAAGAAGAGGATGGAATGAGATGCAGTTTGGTCATAAAAAGGATGGACTATTGGGCAATGTGATATTGAATCCAGATGTTGGGGACAAGATTCTTATGGGAACGTCAAGTAGCGAATACTCAAATATATTTGGTACAGAAAGATGGAGTGCTACATTAATATTAAAACCGAATGTGACATATAAATATTATACAAAATGTGGGAAATTTTTGAAGTCAATAATGTGAAATAACAGTAACAGTAACAGAATCAATAGAATATAGAGAATTATTATATTCTATGGATTATATAGTAAATAGAATAGCATTCAAATAAAAATAAATAATAGGCATACCATGGTATTTGCTTCATATGAGCCAAAAATAAACAATGTGACTGGACCGACTACGGCGGGAATACAGTTCTTTTATATAGAGGATCAGGAACAGAATAGGATATGGGAAGGAGGAGTAGTGAACGGGTCTATAGGTGCTTATAGTGCAGAAATAGAGGATGGTAAAGTAAAATATTTAGAGTTGAGAAGTCACAACGAATATGATACTTCTACCTATGGGTGGACACCTCGAGACCAAATAAATCCATCGTCACCTGATTTAAGTAGTAGTACCTATTGGTATGGAAACGACTTGACAATAGCGCAAATGTCTAGTGGTGAGGAAATAGCCTTCAAATTTAAAAGAATACACAATAGTCAAGTATTGTACCATCCTGTGACGATAACAGGAAGATTCGGAGATAATGAGGATACCATGTTGATAAATGCGAAGACTACAGGATCTTTATTAAAAGACAATATGGTGGCAACTTATGGGGCAAGTGACCCGTATATAAAGTTCACAGTAGATTTAAATGTAACGTTAAGCGATGATACAGCGGATGTAGTTGAGGAACCAGAACCAGCACCCGTTATCACTCCAGCAGTAGCACCAGTCGTCGCTCCAGTAGTAGCACCTGTTGTAGCACCAGTTGACGCTCCAGTTGTTCCACCAGTTGTCGCACCTGTCGTAGAACCAGTTGTCGCACCTGTCGTAGAACCAGTTGTCGCTCCAGTAGTAGCACCCCCCTTAGTCCCTCAAGCACCCACCCAGGAGGTAGAGGAGGACGGCAACGTAGTCATAACACTTTTGGGATTGAATGTAGATGTGACCATGGGTATGAAAGCGGAGACATTGGCATTTCCGACAGTCACAGAAATTTTCAATTTACCAGTGGGTACAATCAAGGTATCAGCTACGGATTTTAGAAGAGCGTTTCAGTTTAAACCTACATTAGGATCTCAGCCTTCTGATATGGAGACAAGTGGAATGAAATTTCGATTCAATCGCCATTCACGATATCCTAATTCTGTTACGACTACAAAGACAAATAATAATCCTATGAAGGCTATATTTCCGAAAAATAATGAGGATTTTGCTAATGTTGGTAATATCACATTTCCTCAATTAACAGCTAATCAAGGGGAAGATACCACAGAACAACCGCGTGTCCCTTATGAGTATAAGGAAACGGAAAATACGGTACCACATGATTATGTAAAGTGTGTAGCACATCAATGTTTTGGATCACCAGCTAATTACGTCACATTCGAAAATTTAGGGACCTTATATAGTACACTAGAGAGCAATAGTATAGGACCTATGAACGAGGTATGGGCCAGTTGTAGGTCACCAGCACATGGAACACCAGGTTTGGATAGTAATACGGGTATCTATGAATACAATACAGGCGTTACCGGTGATGCGGTGGTATTACAGTATCCTACGTTAATATCTAATTGGATGTATAACCAGATAAAGGCACAAAAGAGCGATCGTTTGAAGTCTTTCGAAGGTGTTCCAGATGCGGATGGCTTTTATGAGATGCCTTTGGTTAAAGGGGATGTAATATCCTTTAAAATGACAGTAAATCCTGCGCATGATCAACATAAGGCAACGTCGGTTTTTGCGGATGATGATTTCGGAAAAAGGCAATGCAAACAGTCGTCTACTCGTGAGTACGAGATATTATATTATTTGGAGTAAAATGTTAAATATAATGAACAAAAAATATAGAAATATAGAAATAGTAAAAGTAGCACGGATCGTAATGTGGTACTGTTATATATTACGTAGTACCGATGAGAAATACAGAATGCGCACCTATAATGGATCTACGAATGATCTGAGACGTCGGTTAAGGCAGCACAACGAAGAGATAAAGGGAGGAGCGAGAGCCACAAAGGGGAAGGGAGGAAAATGGGAGTA